>Ga0307510_10001316_pt1 | contig 27069 bp, 17 predicted proteins | sample 12_EM_MG_FD_207224 | JGI IMG/M metagenome (GOLD analysis project Ga0307510, IMG submission 207224) | Populus trichocarpa ectomycorrhiza microbial communities from riparian zone in the Pacific Northwest, United States - 12_EM | ecosystem: Host-associated > Plants > Roots > Unclassified | place... | reverse complement strand
GGTTTAAACCCTAATTTTCCCTGCATTTCGGCGCCTTTTACAAGTTAGTCCTTGGAATTTAATCTGCTACAATCGTGTCCCCAGTTAACCCCAAACTTTGCTATCTCTTCAATTAAGTCCCTGATTTCATTAATTTAATTAAATCCAAAGTCCAATTAAGTCTAAAACTTATCAATTCTCCAATTAAGCCCCTGATTGGATTAATTAAATTAATTACAAGCTTAATTAAGTCTCAAAACTTATCAATTCTCCAATTAAACCCTTGATTGGATGAATTAAATTAATTTCAAGCTTAATTAAGTCAAAAAATTAACAATTCTCCAATTAAACCCTTAATTGGATTAATTAAATTAATTCCAAGCTTAATTAGATTAATTTCAAAGTTTAATTAAACCCCAAAACTTCCAATCATTTTGCCCTTAACCCAAATTTTAATTCATTCTTCATTTATTTCATTTTACTTGTTTTTCCATCATTATTATTATTATTATTATTTCATCTTTTTTTTATCCTTTTCAGTAAATAATAAAAATTAAAATAAAATGGTCAAAAATTGGGTTATGACAGAGAGTGTGATCGCAATAAACTATTATATGCACGGCTGGGGCACTTGCTTTGTATTATAATAATTATATTTATAAGGAACCATATATGGTTTCATACAACACAAGAATGAGATGGTTGAATGAAATTTTGAATGGGCATTGGGTACGTTGTGATAACATGTTTTGGATGGATGCAGACACATTACAGAGTTTGTGTGTTGATTTGGAAACATTATATGAGCTAAAACATTCTAAGAGGATGAGTGTTATTGAGAATGTAGGCATGTTTTTCTATACTTTAGCTCTAGGAGCTTCAAACAAGGAAGTTCAGGAGAGATTTCAACATTCAGGTGAAACCGTAAGCTGATATCTCAACGAAGTTCTCAGGTCAATGTGCTTGCTAGCTGTTGAGTTAATCAAACCGGTAGATCTAGAATTCTCCACAACACCAACGGAAATTGCAATGAATCCTAGATATATGTCACATTTCAAGGTGAAAAATAATTTTTCTAAGTTATTAAATAATTGAAAAGGTTACAAAGAAATATTTTGACTACATTTTAATTGATTGGTAAACTATTTTGTTTTTTTTGTAGAATTGTATTGGAGCGATTGATGGAACACATGTGCGTACTTGTGTATCACAAGAAAATCAAATACCATTTATTGGCAAATATAATGGTGGCATGTAGCTTTGACATGCAATTTATTTTTGTTTGGGCTAGGTGAGAAGGTAGTGCACACGATACAAGAATATTTCTTAAAACGATTGGCAATCCAAATATAAGATTTCCAAAGCCACCAGAAGGTATTGAGAAATTAAAAATTAGGTGTTGTTAAATTTGAATAATTTTATTTTTGGTCTGCAATAGGAATTAAGTTTTGAACGAACATTATCTTGATGCAGGGAAGTATTATCTTATTGATTCAAGATATCTAAATGAGTACCGTTACTTGGGGCCATATAAAGGTGAGAGATATCATCTTTCAGAATTTCATCGACGAGGACAACTGCAAAGTCGAGAAGAAATATTCAACTGTGTTCATTCATCGTTACGATATGTAATAGAACGTACTTTTGGAGTTTGGAAGAAAAGGTGGAGAATCTTGCAAAAATGCTTGTGTTTCCTTACAAAAACACAAGTTTAAATTGTTGTCATATCAATGGTACTACATAACTACATTCGAAGGAAATCGATCCAAGATGTTGCATTTAACGAGTTTGATCGCCATCCTGATTTTGTTCCTGATGATATTTTAATCGATGTGGTTCCATGATCACAAACACGTGGGCACCAGAGGGCTTCGCGTATGGATTATGTTCACGATGGCATTGCAACAAGTTTGATGGAGCAATAATATTTTTTAATAAAAATGAACAATTTTCTTTTTATGCCGATTATTGTTTGTACTAAATGTTATTTTTGCTACTTAAAAACAAAATAAATTATTTTATGTAATTTTTAGTCATTTTATGTACTACATCAATCTCAACCACAATTTTAACCAAACATATCATGACATGATTTTTGGCAAAAAAAAAAAAAGTCAAACCACAATTTTAACCAAACGCGTATTTTATATGAACTAACCACAACAAAAGTGATTTTTCCAAAATCACTTTTATCAAATCACAACCACGATAATTACCATAAAAACACACTCTAAAAGAAGAAGGTTCTTCATTGTCGTAGTTACGGTTGAAATTACACTTAAACTTGTTACAATGCGTCCGCATTACAAAAATAAAATATTATCTTGGTATCTTAATTTATTTATTTATTTATTTGGTCCTTATAATTTTAGATATTTACGTTTCTATCTTAAACTTCATTTTTGTTATGCTTGAATCCCTGATTGTTAAGAGAGGAGAGGCGAAATTGTCAAAAATAAGAAGAAGAGAGAATGTTTTTGATTGGTCACATTTCGACGATAAAAAAATATCAAACTTGGAATTGATAGATTCATCTTGAACGGTGTATTCAATGAAGGTGATCTGGATCTCTAATCATGCTAGAAAAATAGATCAGGGCTTAAAAAAGTATTTTTTTTTTGTTTGGTTTGATTTTTAGTTTCTAGAATTATTATAGGGTCTTCAAGTTGTAAATTGAGTTATTGAGACTCTTATAATGTTTTTAGGCAAAAATGAATTGAAAATTAGGGATTTGGATCTAAATATCTCGTAACTTGATTTTCTGGTCACTAAAGATGGTTGAGCTTTTAAAAAAAAAATTAAACCATGCACGTAGGCTTGGTAGTGTAGGCCTACAACCACATGACATATGTTTCCTCTTTGTTTTTTTATTTTATTTTTTATATATATTTTAAAATAAAATTCATTTTATATAAATAATTACAATGATGTTTTAAAAATCATTTAATTTTGCTATAATTTTTAAATAAGATTAGGGATTTTTTTAGTTATATTTGCAATTTTTTTTTAATAATTGTATATAAAATTAACAAGCATAATATTTAAAAACAAATCACACACGAATATCCGATAAGAATGAAATACATATATTTTTTATTTTTATATTATTTCCTTTCGGTAAATGGCCGGCCATTTGAATAGGAAGATTTTCAAGCACACGGCATGTTAAAGACATTTTCAATGAAAAAACAAATTAATCCTAATGATATCTTGACCTTGCAGGCCATCCTCTATAATCACAGTACTATCTCATTAATACTCTTAATTCGAGTTTTGCAATAGTCATGGACTCCAATATTAAATTTAAGATTTCTAAATTTTACCATGTATTAACAAATCCTAATCTAACTAACAATTCTTAAATAGTTTCTGAATATCTTGAGTTGTATAAGAAAATTATTAGATCGTTTTTTTACAAGAAAAAATTATCCTATTAGCGTGCCTAAAAAATCAGATCAAGTTCTATTTAGATTTTTTGATCAAGTTGATTTTTGTTTCGTGTGTTTTTGGGTTGGTAGGTGATTTAAGGAATTCTTAAGGTGTTTTTAGGTGAAAATAGATTGAAAAATATACTTTTTAGACCAAACCCCTTTCCAGGCATGTAAAGCCAATAATAAATGGATACAAATAATTTATTGATTACAAATACATGATAAATAAGTGAGGAAAAAAAAGTATGGCGTGAAAAAGTATTGGAGAAAATCTAGGTTAAAAATGATAAATAGTTGATAACGATATGATGACACGGTAATGAGCCGTAAATAACTAAAATGGTAAAATAATATAAATTAGGATAAAAAAAAATGGCCCTTAGAGTTTAGTATAATAATGAATTGGATACAAGAAAAAATGAAACACAAAATTTTGGATTTTTAGCATAAAATTACTTACCGACCAGTTTTGCGCTATCGGACATAACACTAAAAATGTCGTCAACAGACTGAGAAATAACATGAAATTCATTAATGATAATTTTGTAATTATGCCGATGAACCAACAAAAATTCCAGCAGCTTCTTCCTTCTTATTGATGCCAGGACAAAAAAATGTTAGATGGAAAAAAAAGAAAAAAACTATAGGAGAGCTAAATAATTCAAACATTTTAAGAGAAAAAAGTATGAATTATATAAGATTAAGAGGTTAGGAAGTGTAAAACCCTAATCACTCTCTCAAACAAGGAATTAAGAAGCAACCAAGTGAAGGAGTAGAGAGAAAGAGTGAGTTGAAACTCATGGAAAAGAAGAAAAATTCGAGGGAGAGGAAAAAACTTGTCAAGTTAGAGCTTTTGAAGTTCATTTTAAGGTTAGGTAAGCTTGTTTAAACAAGTTGGATTAAAAATACTAGAGTTAATGCATGGTTCTTAGATTTTTAAATTAGGGTTTTAGGAGAAAATTTAGAGAAAGTGTGGAAATGTTGTGTTTTGGTGTACTTGTATTTATGGTAGAATAGGTTGTGAATCATTCAAAATGATAGATGATAGAAGAAAACAAATTGGGTGTGGATATGGGTGATAAGGCCTACTATTTTTTTTAATAAGAAGAGGAAGGAGAACTTAATGGAAGCTTATGAAATTCAGTATAATTTAAATGTGTGGATAATTAAATGGTGGTTTGGAATGAATTTAAATTAAAATTCTTAATTGTGATTTAATGATAGATGTGTTTCAAAATTTAGAGATCATTATCTTTTGTAATCAGATTTTACTCTAACCAAATACAAAGCTTGCATAAAGCTGTTGAAGATGAGAGACTACACCAACTTGAAAAATATTGCTTACCGAGTTGAGATCTAACCCCCGGGAATTATATAAATTATATCCTGAATTGTTTTTAATAATTTTTATTTTGAGATGGTTTTTTATATGGTAGTAAAGTGTTATTGATCAAGCGGTCACAAGTTGGAATCTTATCATTCTTATTTTATTATTAAACACAAGATAGTATGAGTCTATGCAAGTTTCAAGCTCAAAAAACTTTTATTTATATGTTAAAAAATTATATAAATTATATTTTAAAATCTTATCTAACAGCTTAATCTTAATATTATCATCTTCAATTCTCCATAGAAGGTATAAAATATCTTGTGATTAGTGACCCATTAGAGCCACGATTAGAGTTGGACAGTGTCATTTGCTAATTTGTTTCTAATAATGTCAATTCAACATCTTCTGACTTCATTTATTTTTTACATCCCTAACCAAATAAAAATAAACCTCTTGATTTCTCCAGTTTCTTCATATCAGGGTTTTAGGTTTCTATCTACACAATAATAATTGGAGATGATAAATTTCAGGTTTGAATATGTTTTGGACAGATTAGAAAGGCAAGAGACCAAAATAGCTAGTTTACAAGAGGGGATATACTATAGGGTCCCAAGGTTAAAAGGCCAGGGAGGTGTGTTAATCCACCTATTGATGAGTTTGTTGATAAGAATGTAGATGACGAAGTTGGGGATAATGATCATGCATCATTTAGTTATTAGGATAAATTTTGACAGCCTAAAAACCAATGGGTTAATGGTTTTTGTCAGGGTGATCAATTCAGCCATAGGGGTGAAATTTGAGATTTTAAGCATTGTAATGGTTTGGATAAAAACTTAGGGAGTATGAAAATGAAAATTTCAATGTTCCAAGGTAGAAACGATCTCGTAGTTTATTTAAAGTGGGAGAAAAAGGTTAAGTTAATTTTTTGTTTCATAACTATTCAAAAAAAGAAAAAGGTAAAACTTGATGTCATAAAATTTATTGATTTTGATAAAATTTGGTGGGATTAACTTGTTTTAGGTAGAATGAGAAACAATGAAAAACTCGTAGATATTTGAAAGAAAATGAAAGCATTCATAAAAAGGATTTGTTCCGATAAACTATTATAAGGAGTTATAGAGGTTTCAAAGTCTGACTCAGGGGTCTAATAGTGTATAAGATTATCATAAAAAGAAGAAAATTGTCATGATTAGGGCTAATACAATGGAGGATATGGAAGCTATAATTATGAGATTTCTAAATGGGTTGAATCACAATATTGCCAATATTGTTGAATTACAACATGATATTAAGTTAGAGGATATGGTTCACGTTGATACAAAGGTGGAAAGGCAACTAAAATGTAATGGAAGTACATGGAAAGTAGGTAATTTGGGTTTTTTCTTTCATCATGAAGGCGGAATAATAGGAGAGAAAGGGATTACCCAACCAAAGCATAATGGTACCGCAAAAGCTGAACCTTCTAAAATTAAAAAGGAAGTCGTCGTTGATTTTAAAGGTAAAACTAGAACTCAACCTATTTATAACCATGGTATTAACTATTTAAGGTGTTTGGAAGTTAGACACATAACTTCACAATGTTCTAATAAATGAGCCATAATTTACAAGAGCACGAAGAGATAAAAACCAAAAGTGATAAATGTGAAGATAATGAAAAGCCACCACTCGAGGATTGTAGTAATAAAGATGTAGAGTATCCGATTAAGGGCAAATCATTAGTAAAATGACGTGGAGCAACAAAAGAAAAATATATTCTTTACAAGATGTCATATTAGTAACAAGGTATGTAGTATGATTATAGATAATAAGAGTTGTGCTAGTATTGCTATCACTACACTTGTTAAGAAATTAAATCTAAACATTATCAAACATCATAGATCATATAGGCTTCAATGGTTAAATAAATATGGTGAAGTGAAGGTTACAAAACATGTTTTTATTTTTTTAAGAAAGCATTCTAATGAGGTTTTGTGTGATGTAGTTCATATGGATTCGAGTCACTTGTTATTGAGACGTCAATGGCAGTATGATAGAAAAGCAATGCATGATGGGTTTAGAAATAAGTATACTCCTGTAAAAAATAAAAAAATCAATCACACTTGTATCATTATCATTGAAACAGGTCTGCGAAGATCTTATGCAAACTTCGTGATCACGTAGTCACATAATCCACACATGATTTTAGCTTTGTGAGGTCATTCTAATAATATTAGTGTCTTGGTTAAGATAATCATTGTGTCACACTTCTTATTAAACTTGATTTTTAACTTTTCAGGATTATATCAGTCTTACTTGTGGATAATTTACTATCACCCTAATAATAAATGAAAAACTTCAATAAAAACTCAAAATTAAAAAACAAAACACACACGTATTAAAAGATGAAAATAGAGAACAAAAACACAAAAAATAAAAAAAAAAGGTGAAGGAGCCAAAAAAACCCAAATGGCCAATTAAAAAAAAATTCATGCCCCAGCGCACCTAGACCTTTATTTTTTTATTTTTTATTTTTACAAAAAAGGTTTAAAAATCTAAAGTAATTAAAAACTCATAGTAAATGATTGAATTAAAAAAAAAAACAAAAGACCAAAACAAAGATGGCAAATAAACTTTTATTATATGATAAAAAATACAAATATTAATTTTTAAAAATTAAAAAAAATTAAAAAAAATTCATGAGCATGCTATTAAAAAAATTAAATGATAAAATTAAATAAAATAAACTCACATTAAAAAAGATGGAATGTGAGGAAAACTCAGAAGATAAAAATTAAAAAAAAAACAAGGGAAGGGCAAAACAAAACCCAAAGCCCAATTAAAAAAGCTTTTATTTTATTTTATTTTTTTTAAAAAAAGAGTAAAAATAAAACTTAACGCATTTAAAAACTCAATTCATAATTAAAAAAAAAGGGAAGATGGAATTGGATAGAAAAAAGACCAGAAAAACAATAGGGGGGACAAATAAATTTTATTATATGATTTGTATTTTTATTTTATGAACAAAGATGTAATGCGGTGAAAAAGATTATATTTGTCGTGGGAAAACATGCAATTAATCACAAACGAATTTGCTTCCCGGCATCACAAGAACCTACAGTAAGAAAGGTTGAGATGCTAACAAAAATACAGCCGAATAAAACTTCCATGTGGTTCTTTCTCCTTCTTTTGGAAGAACATGCAGCAGTTTTCAACTCCATGATCACAAGTGGAATCCTAAAGATTAAGTTTTCTGTCTCCATTTTCAAGTCCAATAGAGTACCTTAGAAATGAGCCTCGGATTTAAACCCAAACGAGCAGCTAGCATCGATCCCCTGCATTTACACCTCCTTGAACCTGGAAAACCAATTTCATTATTAATTAAAAAAATAAACGAATGAAAAGTGCGTGTGCGCGTGCGTGCGTGCGTGCGTGTGTGTGAGAGAGGGGGAGAGAGGGAGAGAGCGAGCTTCACGCTAGGATAAAGAAGCCACTGCCGCCAGGGAATCCACCGTTGCCGCTCCGCATCCTTAACTGCCAAGAGTAATCACAGCCAATCCATATCCGATTATGAGATGTGAACATTTATTTGATTTTTAATTAAACACACAATCTAATTCAGAATTATTATTGTAGCAATGCGTGAGGAATAAACGTTAAACAAACAAACACCAAGTTTAAACGGACCTGACTTAGTGGAGGAGGAAAGGAGAGAGAGTGAGAGGGAGAGGGAGAGAGCTCAGTGAAGAAGAAGAAGCATTAGGAAATGTCGAAGGTGAGAGCAGCATCTTTCTTTCTGTTTCAGGCAGGCAACTGTCGAGGATTTGGAAACTTTTTTTTTTTTTTTTTTGGAACCACTACTCGGTCCTGCCTTTGCAGTGCTCTTTTTTTTATTATTATTTATTATTATTATTATTACTTAAACTCGATTTTCTTTGTTTGGGAAGAGGGGACTTTGTATTCCTGTTCTGGAATCGGTCATATCCAGATCAATTTCCGATGCAACGGCGCTCCTGGGTTACTGCTTTTATTTTTTAATATATATATGCGCTAGTTTACCGGTTAGATATTTTTTATAACTTTATAAAAAATATAAAAACATTAAGAACTCAAAGGTTCGATGCATGACGGATGAAAAGTTTTTAAAATACTGAGATTATAATATTCTAGATGATACCTTTTTAAAAAAATAAATATTTAAATATTAATATATTAGATCGGTCAAGATCAATCATGTTTAATATGTGAAACTTTTAATCTGGAACATGAACATGTAATATCACTATGAAATCTAAACCAAAGCAAAATAGGAACCCAATTCAAATTAATCAAAATTTAAAGGCATTAAATGAAAAAAAAAACATTCAATAAATTTTTTTAAAAAAAAATAACTTTTGACGGCAATTATTAGATGATATTTTTAAAAAAAATAAATATTGAGATACTAATATATTGGATGATATATTTTTAAAAATAAATATTGAGAAATTCATTTAATTTGATCCAAAAAAATTCTTTTAAAAGAAGTTAAATTTAATAAAGAAAAGAATATAAAAAGACCTGAGATAATTTAGATTATTTTTAAAAGAAATGAAAAATCCTATACAAAGAAAAACAATTACGAAGACAAATATCCAATGAAATCAAATGATAAATGATAAAAATAAAAAACATGAGTTAAAAAAAACAAATGAACTTGGACAATTCTTTTAAACCTGGATTAATCTCTCAAATTCGCAACCCATTAAATCCTAGATCTGAAGTCAATCAAGAAGCTTAATTTATGGTTGAATGATGAAATTAAAAAAAAATCAATTTTAAAAACTTGTCAATGTCAAAAAATAACAATCAAAAGAATGATAATAAAATCTGATATGTAAATATAATGAAAGATGATGAAATTGTAAAAAATAAATCAATTTCAAAACCATCCAAAATAAAATAAATAGTAATTAAAAAAATAAAGACAAATTTGAAATGAAGAAAAAATTATGAAGGATGAAATTAAAAAATAAATTCAATTAATTAAACTAATTCAAATAAAAAAAATTAAAATTAAAAGAATAAAGATGAAATTTTAGAAGGGAAAAAGATTACCACCAAACCATTAGGAATTAAATCACAAAGGTCGTATAAAGAGGTAGCTCTTGCCATCGCGAATAGAAAAACACTTAAGAAAAAAAGTCACCCTGCATAAGCCACCACACGTTGAGTGGCAAGGTTTAATAAGTGGAAAGGGGCAAAGCAAGGACTGAAGAAAGAAAAGTGGATGCAGCTAGGAATCGTGAAAAGGCACAACTTCTATGGCACACCGGAAAATCAATAATAAGTTAATACATGTTAGCTACTGTGACTACAGGTTAGTCCATTTAGACCTGTTTTGTTTGTGAAAGGTTGTTTTTTTAGAAATTATTTTTAAAATTATTTTGTTTTTTATATTATTAGAAAAGTTAGTCAATGAAAAATATTTTTCGGTCAAAAAAAATTTAGCGTAATTTTTAAGAAAGAGTTTTTCTTTTATTTTAGAGAGAAATACTTTCTAGAAGTTGTGAAAAAAATTAAAAATATCATGTTATTTATTGATTATATCAAATTTAATCTTCAAACTTTTAATTGCTATATATTTTATTTTAGTTTTTTTTTTAATTTTATCGTTTAGAATTTTATTTAATTTGATTTTTATATTAATTTTAGTTTTTATTTTTTTATTATTGTTTATTTTTTTTTTAATTAAAATTTTTTAATTATCAAATTTAATATTCAAACTCTTAGTTGCTGCTTAAAACTTGGATAGGGTAGGTGTCGTACTGACCCCGTTGATGAGAAAGTTAGGCGCCCACACTGACTGACAAAGCGTAAAGCGAAGAAACAGGCGGCCTCCATGTAAAATAGTAGAGGTGGTTAGAGTGATACAAGCATGGGAACAAAAATATTTTTCAAGCTGTAAAATAGTAGGTGCTTTCCTGCTATTTAAGGAAGCAGAGCTCTGACAGGACGGGAAGCCTTAAGAACTCCTCCAAATTTCCAAGATAAGAAATACTTCTGCTGCTTTCACCGGAATGAAACTCTAAACTTTGTTGCATTGTAGCATAGAGAGAGAGAGAATGCTCTTTGTTCCAAAAGGATATATAAATGGAGCACAGAGTCCATAATAATAAATACGAGTATTCAACTTCCATCTCCAAATTTCTGTAACATGAATCAAGATTTTCAAAATCAGAAGCGAGGGCCTCTCTATCTCTCCTCCAGACATGGAAACCCCATAAATACCAGACACCTAAACTACAGTCGACCAGAAAGCCCTGGTCCTCCGGAACTGTACACTTCCAAAAACACCTCTTGAAAGAAAACCTCAAACCCAATATCCATCATTCCAAAAACGCCTTGACAGGAGGCCCCCCCCATGTTCACTCATGCTGCCCCTTAATCTATAGAAGGCTGGTTTACTTCTTACTGTTTTCAAGGGACCAGACCGGTTCCCATGTATCGGCAGAGACAACCACCGATCCCCATCTAAACTTGAAGCTGAAAACGGTCTGTTTTCCATCTCTTCAAGTGGACCTGAACTGTACTGCATCGTGATGAAAGAAGAGGCTCTCCCATAAGTTAACCGAGGGGAGATCCCACCGGCATTCCACCAGCTACTGTCCAAAGGAACGAGATCGCCTTTGAAGTCAGATTCCAGAACAGAAGACCCCTTTTGACTGCAGTAGTCTCCGCAAGTCTCATCAGTGTCATTATATATCAGTTTCAGAGCCTGCACAACTTCACCCATGAATGGCCTGTTAGCCACCTCTGAGTGAACACACATGGAAGCAATGGCTGCCACTTTAGCCATGTCATCGAAGTCATAGCTTCCTGCCAGGGAAGGATCCACCAACTGCTCCAATCCTTCTCTACTAGTTAGCAGTGGGCGTGCCCAAGTCACTAGATTTTCCTGTCCCGGGGGTTGTGACATATCCACGGGTTTTCTTCCAGATAGAAGCTCAAGCAGCACAACCCCATAACTATAAACATCACTCTTTACAAGTAGATGCCCTGTCATTGCATATTCAGGGGCAACGTACCTACAAACCAAAACCTCAGAAAGTGAGATGGGGGACTAAAGTAATATTTGAATAATTGCATCTTTATAATGTACAGAAAAAAGTAAAGAGAAACATCAGCCATCATCAAACTCATACAGATTCTCATGGACAGTAAGAAATCCACCACTCCCAATAAGAAATAGTAAAATAAATACAGTTCAATGTGACTGGTGATGGGTCATGTTTCCAATGAAATCTTACTAAACACTGACAAGGCAAGTGTAATTACCCAAAAGTTCCCATCACCCTGGTAGAAATATGATGACTTCCTTCCGTTGCTTCCCTCGCCAAGCCAAAATCAGAGACCTTCGGGGTGAAGTCCTCTTCTAGTAAAACATTACTAGCCTTAAAATCTCGATGAATTACACGAGGATTAGAATCTTCATGAAGATAAGCCAATCCCCTAGCTGCTCCAAGGGCAATCTTCAACCGTGCATCCCAGTCAAGAGGTCCCTTATCATTGTCAACACCTGAAACGTGTCAATAAATGGGGCATGGAACAAGAAACTTCATTTTACCTTCTTGTTTCAGGGAAAATAACTTGCAAGACAATTGAATGAATATTGCTGAATGAAAAGCTCAATATCATTAGGAGGTATCCAGGACAAATTATAGAATGCATATGTTTCAAAAAATGAAAGAAAAAAAGTTGATCCGATGTGATGAGGAAAATACCATGCAAGTGTGATTCTACACTGCCATTCCGAACAAGTTCATACACCAAGCAGCGTGTGCGCCCTTCAATACATATGCCAATGAGTTTCACGAGGTTGCGGTGATGCAACCGACTCAACATTTCAACTTCAGCAATAAATTCACGGTCTCCATTCTGATTGTTCCTCGTAAGCAGCTTAACAGCAACTTCAGTTCCATCTTCCATACTCCCATCGAAAACACGTCCAAATCCTCCTTCACCTAAAATTCTCTTTGAACTGAACTTGTCTGTTGCCTTCTCAAGCTCAGTGAATGTAAATGTTTTGACAGAGAGCATACACGAAGCCATGTTGGACATGAGGGACATTGGTGTTGAGCTTGCAATGCTACTTGACAAGAAAGACCCAATGCCTGCATCACATGTAGCAATCAAGTATTTAACTTAGGCATGGACTTATCTTGTTTACTAACAATTATTTAGAGATCATAGAAAAAAAAGCCAATAATTCACGACTACAAAAACTGCTTGCTCTATTCCAAAAGACACATGTGAAGTGACATAAAAGATTTTTATAGCATACATTTCTGTAAACTTTCCCACTTGTATTCTCCATTATAAACTACAGTAGAAGCTGTGAAATAACAGGATTGGCATTCAAAAGTGGAGATGTAACAGCATAAACATTACATGACACTTTGACCAAATAAATCTTTACAAGTAGAACAAAATGAATATAAAGGGGCATACCAGATCTTTTATTTATAGAGGACATGAATGCCGGACCAACAGCACTTGATGGTCTTCCAGATTTTCTCCATCTTATGACAATGGCAATTGCTCCAATGAAAACCACTAAAACCACAAATGCTGACAGAGTAATGATGACGATGGTTCTAAGATTCATCCTCTGGTTCTTGTTTACAAAATTAGCAGTGATGGGGAGATCCCTGGTACTTCCACTTGGACCACTCCCCGTGTAGTTTGGATATGGTGATGAAGAAGGAATCCCTAATATAATCTCAGGAGGTAGGTCACGACCATTAAAATAACATATGTAAAGCCACAAAGATTTACAAGAGAATCGAGATTATTACCTGGATAACTAATGTATACTACTTCATAATTACCAAAAAGAGTTATATTTAAAGGCACTTTCTTTTTCCAAAATCTATCATATGTAAGTATTGCCGTAGTATTATCAAACTTCTCTCCAAGTGGAACCAAGTTGATATCCACCACAGTTTTCCCCTGATTTTGACTATCAGCAGCTGCACCCATTATTTTCACCTGACTCTCTTCCAGATACGTGCCTGCTGCAACTTCACTCTCTAGTTCTCTCATAACAGGAAAAACTGCATACGGCGCCACATCTAGGAGAAGTCTGACTTTCATAGGAAAAACACAGCCACAAGGTGAGCCAAAGGGAACTGTAGTGAGTGGCTCAGTGCATATTTGGTCACAGCCTGCCAAAGAATCTTTTATCAACATAAATTCAAAAGCACCTTACAAAGAACTAGAAACTCTAGCTGCCAGATGTTACTTTGATCTTCTGAAGGGGACGGAGCAGTCACAGCAGGTTTCACAGGGCGATGATGATGTCTGTGATGACCACCATGACGTCTTGGTAAGGGTGCACTATGAGGAACAGGGAGAAAATCTGAAATAAGAAGAGATGAAATTAGTGAAATTCCAATAGCAGTGTCAAGGAAAGTTGCTGAGAAATTGAGAATAAAGGGCACCTTGATGTGCTGGAGAAGGTGCAGGTGAGAGGGAAGGGCCCAAAGAAGGCTGAACCACATGACTATGAGATGGTCGTGATCGAGCAAATGACAAACTCATTGCAGCTGACATTCCTGTAAGCAGTAGAGTGCATGTTGTCCATAGTCAGCAATAATACACAGCTATCACATATAGATGGAGATTGACAGAGTCAAAAAAAAGTTTGACCTGCACTACAGTGACTTAATTTATTAACAATGAATTTTGCCATTACAGGAAGACATTGACCTTCCCAGATACTAAAACTTTGTGGCCTTACCGTGTCGCACAAAAATGTCTTTCACAGATAATCGCCAACTTGGTGGCAAAGGAGACAAATACACATGAAGTAATGGATGTCCTGAAAAGAATGGAGAACAGATAAGTTAGTTTTCTTGAACGAAGCGAAGTTGCAAGACCTCTTGTGATAAAAAAAAATCATGTGACTAATTGATATCTAATATGTTATAACAATGTGTAAGGATGCAAGGCTACAAAAACAATTAATGAATAATAGGAAGAAAAAAAAAACTACTCAATAATAAAGTGAATATGTAACAAAAGTAGGAATAAGCATCACCATTTAGCAGATCATAAAAACTAAAGAAAGTTAAAAAATAAAGTATAAAACAGTGGAAATAATTTGTCCACATCGACTATAAAACTGTTTTCATTAAAATGAAGCATATGAAGAATGATATTTCAATTTCTACCAAGCTCCTTTGAAAAAAATATGATTTCTTTTGATGCAAAGAAACTTGGCCACTTAATGTGTACTCTGTACGGAGTAGTTTCTCATCATTATGCATTTCAATTATATGCTAAGCATTGAGATTATCATAATAAATTCAAGATTTTTAAAATTCAGGGATTCATAATTTAAGATTAGATCCTTAAAACAAGGAGGCACACCATGCTTACAGTATAAATCCTACTGTAAATACAGTGGATACGTTAGACTATTTCCTTTCATGTGAATAGAAAACCAGTAACAGGGTGTATGGGAAGAGAGATACATTGTGGTACCTAAAATAATTACTTAATTAATTAGCTTTGTCAAATGTAGTTCAAAGACCATATCTTATCTAATCCCCAGACTTAGGTAATCAATTGCTTAAGCAAGTGAATGCTTTATCAGCATCAAAATAACATGCCATATATGGTTTCTTTCAATTTTAGCAAATACACATAATGCATATATGGTTTCTTTCAATTTTAGCAAGTACACATAATTCATTGTGCCTATTTCCTGAGGTTTATTGCATCGTTCTCAATTTATAAGGAAACGTGGTGTTAGCATTTAAGCTATCTTTCAACACAGGATGAATGTACAATCTTACTCAACAGAAATCTCATTTCCAAATTCTGCAAATTTTCCCTCATGCTTCTCAAATTCTATCTACTTTCTCATTAAAAACAATCTCCTAATTCTCCAGAAAGAAGGTATAGAAATCAGTGAGATCATGCTAATCTCTTAATACATACAGTAAACTTGACAGCCATACTATCAGCAAACCAGTTAGATCAATTTAACCAGCTAAACAGTGAATAACTCAAAAGCAGTTACCCTCTTAAAAGACTCAACAATAAACAGGTAAGAGTTAAAGCCATTGCTTGATTTCCTAAAATCTGAAGTCAATTAATACAAAACCAATCTAGAATTGACCAAAAGCAAAACCAAAGTTAATGTACTTTTAACAAAAGCATCTGGAGAGTGATATTTCAATTTCAATCTCTACAGAGTTTCGTGAAAATGAGATGATTTCCTTAGATGAAAAGAATCTCGATCACTTCATCTGGAGTAGTTCCTCGTCATTATACATCTCCTTTATATGGTAAGAAGCATTGAGATTTTGGTATTAAATTTGAGACCTAAAAAAAGAATTGGGGATTCATAATTTAGTTAAGACTAGAAACTTAAAACAAAGAGACATGTTATACTTATAGTATAAATCCTACACTATCAGACTGTCCCCTCACAAAAAAAAGAAAATAAAAGAAAAGAAAGAATGGAAGGCCACAAGCAATGTGTATTGGGAAGAGTGATACATTGTAGCACCATGATATTTTACTTTATGTATCAGCATTACTAGATGTGGAATGAAGACTGTATCTGATACGATCCAAGTAAAGTCAAATTCGGATTTTGATGTAAAATTTTATAGTCCAGTTTTACACTATTGAAAAATTTTATATTGTCTATTTTTACACTATTAAGCATAACTTTGAGATTTTTACAGGAGCTTTTAGACATGATGTTCTATATTGAGTTAAAATTCCAGGTCAATCAGGATTAAGAAAGGGATTGTTTTAGAGGGTCGAAGTTACTGAATCAATTTTGTCAAATTTGTATGTCTGGACCTCCGTCTACTGTTTGAACTATATCTAGAGTTATAGAAGCAGAAGGAATTCTGCTGAGATTCCAATTGGGAATTCTGCTAAGATTCCAATTGGGTTGGAAAGTAGACATTTATACCTTTCCAGCAATATGTGGTAGGCCTGCTAGGCCTCCAATATGTGTTTTGGAGTCAGGATTGAAATCTGCCAGGACTGTGCAAAAATTGGAGAAACATTGTTTCCTTATGTATTATGGATTCCGGTCAAATACAAAGATTTCTTAATGCTCTTGGAAACATGTGTGGCTGTTATTGGCTTACCTATTCAACAAGGATTCCATGTCAAACAATGAGACATTTATGGCAGCAACTATTATTCATAGTTTGTAAGGATTCTATATCCATTATGAAATGTATATGGTGGCAAGGAGGCTTAGGATTCTTATGTTCTTCTTTTTCTTATTTTACAGGATTTCCTAGCACATCGAGGAGACTAAGGGGAGGCAATTTAAGGGAGAAAATTCCAGCAATTAAAAACAAAGTTTTCTAGCTAATTTGGAGCATGACGTTTTGGCAAAGCCTCCAAGGAAAGCAAAGGGGGAGTTTCCGCCATGCATGGAGATTTCAAGTAAGAGAACTTTGTTTTATGATGTTTCTTTTATTTATTTTAATGTTGAATATTATTAGCATTGGATTTTATTCTAAATTGGATTTGTTTTGGCCCATTAAACATTGTTTTAGGTTTGTTTCAATATTAAACTTGTGTTAGTTGAACACTAAATAGAGCTTATTGGCTTGCAACCCAAAAGAAGTTCATTAGGATTATTTTGAGGAGACTATATATTGCTTTTATCGCTAGGAGTTTCAAAAGCTACGAAGATTTGAATAAACAATTTTTTTTCTTTGTTTTGTGTGTTGCAAACAACCTTTCTTTGCAGGGACAAAGATCGTACACCGACTTATCGAAAATTAAATGGCTTTGTGACGTCATTTGCACACTTCAGGTTCTTAGATATAGGGTTTTCTCTGCGTCCATTTTTTTTTTCCAATACCTTTGGTTCTTAAGTACAGAATTACCTCTGGGTTGAGGTTTTAAACCTGATATCCAGCTTTCTTGGATTGATTTTTAATTTTTTTGCGTTGTGTGACCACATAATCATGAGGTTCACATCAATTGATATCAGAGCAAATCTCTGAAAATCAGGTTATATCCTTTATTTTCTTCTTGTTAGTTTTGAATTTCTTAGGTTTTGCTATCCTTGATTTGATTTTCAATTATTTCATGTCTAGAGATTAGTAGTTTGCATCTAGGATTCTTTGATTAAAAAAAAAATCAGATTGTGTTAATATTTCTATCCAAATTAGTCACATTAGTTTTTTTTTTAAAAAAAAAGCAACCAGATCGCAAATTCAGGTTAAGAGCTGATTTTTTTCGGGTTTGCTTTAAAAATCAAAGGTTCAGGTTAATTCTTTTTGAATTTTCAATTTCAAGTCATCTTTTTTAGTTCAGTGTCAAATTTGTGCTTCCATATCGTATATTCAATTCTTGTTGCATCTTCGTCTAGTCATGTTACTGTATTCATGGATCACCATAAGAAATCTGTGTGAAACACAAAAGGAGAGTAAACATGTGAGGGAGTTGATGAGGAAACATATTTTCTTTATCACTAACCAATTTTTAAAATTTGAAGATGTCCAAGTCAATCAATATGGCACCACCAACAACAAGTAACAATGTTGCTTTTCAGTTAGGAGCCGTCACTCAACAATTGGTGATGGGTGATATGCAAATAGGATGGAAAGATTGGAGGGATGTTGCTAATGAAAATGATGGAGCTTGACATAAGGTTGATCGAAGAAAATTCAATATGAGTAAGGAAGAAAAACTAAGGTTACGAATTTCAAATATTTATGATCATAATGCTTCTATGATGTTAGATAAATAGCGCAAGGCTAAACGAATTGCAAAGGTTTATAAAGAGAGAAATAAAAAACATGAAGAATGGAGAGCTTCATTTCAGCTCTGAAAAGGATGAAAAAAAAAAAACAGTAGTGATTATCATTCAAAAATATGTGTGCAAGTGGATGGCAAGACGTGTTTTATGGATTCCAGTCAATACAACAATGATTCCTTCATGCTCTTTGAAACATGTTTGGCAACTATTGACTTGCTTATTCTACAAGGATTCCATGTTAAACAATGAGACATTTATGGCAACAACTATTATCCATAGTTTGCAAGGATTCCATATCCATTATCAAATGTATGTGATGGCAAGGAAGCTTTGAATTCTTTTGTTGTTCTTTTCCTTATTTTAAAGAATTTCCTAGCACATCAAGGCGACTAAGAGGGGGCAATTTAAGGGAGAAAATTCCAGCAATTAAGAACAAAGTTTCCTAGCTAATTTGAAGCATGAAGTTTCGGCAAAGCCTCCAATAAAAGCAAAGGGAGAGTTTCGGTCATGCATGGCGATTTCAAGCAAGAGGACTTTGTTTTATGATGTTTCTTTTATTTATTTTAGTGTTGAATATTATTAACTTTGGACTTTATTCTAAATTGGGTTTGTTTTGACCAATTAGATATTGTTTTAGAGTTTGTTTTAGTATTAAACTTGTGTTAATTGATTACTAGATAGGGCTCATTCGCTTGCAACCCAAAAGAGATCCATTAGGGTTATTTATATAGGGCTAAATATTACTTTTATCATTGCAAGTTTCAGTAGCTATGATGATTTGAATAAACTAGATTTTTTCTTTGTTTTGCATGTTGCAAACAACCTTTCTTTGCAGGGACAAAGATTGTACATCAACTTATCAAAGATTAATTGGCTTTGTAGTGTCATTCTTATACTCTGAGTTCTTAGGTATGGAGGTTATCTCTAAGTTCAAGTTCTTTTTCCAATACCTTTGATTCTTAGGTATAAGGTTACCTCTGGATTAGGATTTCAAACCCAGTATTCAGCTTTCTAGGGTTAGTTTTTCAATTTCGTTGTGGGTTACGTGACCATATGATCACGAGGTTCGCATGAGTATCTTATCAATATGCTATAGTAAAACTTAGGTCATCCATTTGTAGAAATGATTGCCATATATGCTTTCTTTCATTTTTTGGCAAATTAACATTTTAAAGAATCATTGGCAATCTCTATCCACACGTGTCAAATCTAAAATCCCATCCTTCAGAATAGCATGGATGAAGGTCCGAATTCTGCAATTTTCCCACATGCTTCCAAAATTCTGCTAATTTTTTTTCATACAATATATCGATTCTCTAGACAGAAGGTATAGAAATTATTTCCATTCATTCAGTAAACTTCACAACCATGCAATTAGCAAATCAGTGAGACCAATTTAACCTAAAGATTCAGAAACATTAATGCACAACCATGTCCGCTCCAATCAAAGGCAGAGAAGCAGGTAATTTATAGCATCTGTTGATACTTGATAGTTAATTAGGAGAAACAAGCACATTTTGCAAAGTCAGTAACAGGTAAAGTTTGCGCTAAACAGCAATTCTCATATTAACACCCCATTAACCTGTTAGAAGCAAAACTGACAAAGAAAAGCAAGACTCTTTCCTTGAATTCCTAAAAATGCACGCAAAATTACAGCTAATAAACCCAAATTTCAGCACTCTCAGACTCAATCAAGCTGAAAATATCAACCAAAAAAAGCGTGAGAAAAGAAAAGGATGTTTACCTAAACAAGCAAAAACAAAGCTAGACCAGCAAAGAACAAGCAGCGACGTCGTCAAGGTATGCATCTTACGTCAAACCAAAATCCAAAGCATTGTCAAAACCAAAGGCCTTGAAGCTTGCTGGAGATCCAGCGGAAGTTCCAGGAGCTCCGGCTGAGGCCACCGTTGAATTGAGTATCAAGCATAACCTAAAAACAAGAGTTTGGGCAGTGAGAGAGTAAACAAACGGTCAGTCAAAACTAAAACCCTAGGAGAGAGAGAAATCAAGAGAGTGTCAGTGTGGGTGTACGTGTTGTGTGGGGTTGCAGATCCATGAAATGCGGTAGAGATCTAGAAAAACAGTTACACAGATGCTCCCCGTGCGCTGTATAAATGTACGGTGAGGAAAGTACAGGAGTCTTTGTGTGTTAGGGAAGAAGAAGAAGAAGAAGAAGAAGAAGAAGAAATGGAAGAGGGAGAGAGACAGAAGGGGGTTTTGAAGAGTGAGAGAGTTGAAACTTGAAACAGAGGTGGTGGTGGAGAAGGGAGCTTTATTAATTGCGAGAGACTACTAGCACTAGTTGAGTAGTGTTCTATAGAGGTTTTTTTGGGAAGTGATGGTGTCTGTCTGCTTCACGCGCGCTTGGTTTGAGCGCGTGATTTGGAAGTGATGAGTTTACCGACTTGCTTGCTCATGGATGGTCCGATTTGAGATTTGTTTGTTGATATGGTTTATTTTTTACATATATAAAATAGTAATCGTAATGGCTCCTATTTTGCTGTGGGTTTAATTTTATATATATATATAAAAAAAACAGATATATAAGTTTTTTAAATATATTTTTTACAAAAAAAATTATAATTATAAATTAAAAATTTATGCATGAATTTAATTAAATAAATTAATAATTGTCTATGCCAATAAATATATAAAGAAATATTAACATGACAATTTGATTCGCCTAATTGTAGGTCGAATACCTTTTTTCTAATGCAAATGAATTAAAGTGTAGGTGTTATTAATATATTTTTTTTACGATAAGTAAAAATTATAATTTTAAATTAAAAAAGTTGATGCTTACATATAATAAAATACAGTAAAGATCATGTGTATTGATAAAAACATGTAAGATCTTAAACTCATTTTTAATATAGTCTAAAAATGGAACTATGTTGCAATTGATACATTGAAATATTATTTTCTTAGTCTTTATATAATAATTTTTCAAAAAAAAATAAAAGAAGAAATAAAAAAAACAAATTACAAAAGAATAATGTATGAACAAAAAGAATGATATAAATAGATTACATGTAGAATGATAAATATTCCAAGAGTAAATAACAAAAAATAATATTTTTTCCAAAAAAATAAATGTGAAGAAAAAAACTACAAAAAAATAAAAATAAAAAAAATGGTAAGAACTAGGGTCTAGCAGGGGCGTCAAACCCAAGTAATTTAAGTATGGCATCCCCAGACTTAAACTGAAGTACCTTGGGTCTGGCAAGGACGCTAAACCGAAGGAACTTGAGTCAGGCAGGGAGTTAGACTCAAGTTACTTGGGTTTGGAAAATGCGCTAGACCTGAATAACTTGGATCTGACAGAGTAGCCAGCTCACCAGGTCCAGTGCTCTTGGGTCTCTGGCAGCCTAGTAGACCTAGGTTCTTGGATTTAGAAGGGGATGTTATACCTGGGAACATGGATCTTATTGTTGTTGTTGTTGTTGTTGTTGTTATGATTGTTATTATTATTATTATTATTAAATTTGAAAAAAAAATATTACAATTGAAGAAAAATCATATATTTGATTTGAAGAGTCAAATTAAAAACTATAAAAACTTGAGTCAAACATGTTTAATTATATTCTTATTAATATTATAAACATTATTATTAATATTATTAATAAATTTGAAAAAAAATATTATTACTATTGAAGAAAAAACCATATATTTGATTTGAAGGGTAAAATTAAAAATTAGTATTAGTATTGTTGTTATTATTATTAGTATTAGTATTAGTATTAGTATTATTGTTAATATTTGTATTAGTATTATTTTATTATTGTTATTATCATCATCATTAATAAATTTGAAAAAAAATATTAATACTATTGAAGAGAAGGCATAAATTTGATTTGAATGGATTAAAAATTATAAGTATTTAGCAAGTTGCTTGGGTTTGGCATGTACATCAAGCTCAGGTTACGTGGGTCTGGCAACAGCGCCAGGCCCAAGTAACTTGGGTGTGGTAGGGGCGCCAGACCCCGCTAGACCTAATGGTTATCATTGACAAAGAAACTTGGTGGGCATGTAGTTGGAGGTTGAGTTGTCTTTTTCATGGGATATATTTAGCATTGAAAAAATAGTTGGGGAAAAATAATTCATTCAGGTTTTTTAGGGCCTAGCGTTGGGGAATGATATGGCTGCTAGACACCTAGCTCCGGTTTCAGGCATGCCTGTCAAATCCTAGGCGCTCTAGCCAGACCCTCGCATTTGGGTCTGGCTCACATAATATTATTATTAATATTATTTTTTTCATCATTATTATTATAATTATTAAAACAATTTGAAGAAAAATATCATTGTTATCGAAAAAAATTATAGATTTGATTTGAAAGGTAAAATTATTATTATTATTAAATTTGAAAAACATATTATTACTATTGAAGAAAAACCATAAATTTTATTTAAAGGGATTAAAAACTATAAGAATTTAGGTCCGGTAAGTTTAATATTATTATATTCATTATTATTAATATTATTAAATTTTTTAAAAATATATTATTGCTATCGGAAAAAAAAAAACTATAGAATTGATTTGAAGGGTCAAATTAAAAATTGTTGTTGTTGTTGTTGTTAATATTATTTATATAATTATTCATACATTTGAAAAAACAATATTATTACTATTGAAGAAAAACCATAAATTTAATTTGAAGGGTAAAATTAAAAACTATATGAGCTTGGGTCAGACTTGTTTAATATTATAAATATTATTATTCTTAATATTATACACATAATTATGAATAAATTTGAAAAAAAAATTTGTTATGGAAAAGAAACCATAAATTTGATTTGAAGGGTAAAATTAAATTTTTTTATTATTGTTATTATTATTCTTTGCATTATTGTTAATATTATTTATATAATTATTAATAAATGTGAAAACAATATCATTGCTATTGGAAAAAAAATAGTAATAAGGTCACACCTGGGTTTGGCACGGTCACACCCCAGGAACTAGGATCTTGTAGGGGCGTTAGACCCAAGTAACTTGGGTATAGCATCCCGAGACCCAAGTACCTTAGGTCTGGTAGGACTGCTAGATCCAAAGCTCTTGGGTCTAGCTTGCCCGCAAGATCCAAAAGACTTGGGTCTAGAAATAGCTGCCAAACTCAAGTCTCTTTTAAAAATATTTGTTTATATGGCATCCCCAAACACAAGTATCTTGGTTTGTCAGGGGCGCCATATTCAAGTATCGGGGCGTTAAACTCAAGTAACTTGGATATGACATCCCCAGACTCAAGTATCTTTGGTCTGGCAGGACCACCAGACCCAAGAGACTTTGGTCTGGAAATGACCGTCAGACCCAATTATTTTGGGTCTGGCATGACCACCAAACTTAAACTTAAATCTCTTTTAAAAATATTTTTGAAAATATAAATATATTTTTTTACATTTTAAAAATTATTATTATTCTTAATATTATTATTATTAATAAATTTAAAAAACAATATTATTACTATTGAAGAAAAATCATAGATTTGATTCGAAGGGTAAAATTAAAAATTATAAGTACTTGGATAGGCATGTTTAATATAATTATTAATAATTTTTTTAATATTATTTCTATTGAAAAAAATTATAGATTTGATTTGAAAGGTAAAATTAAAAATTATTATTATTGTTGTTATTATTATTATTATTATTATTTAAAGTTTTTTAAAAAATGTTATTACTATTGAAGAAAAAACATAAATTTGATTTGAATGAATTAAAAATTATAAGAACTTGTGTCAGATAAATTTAATAATATTATTATTTTTTATAAATATTATTATTTTTATTATTATTAGGGGAGCCAAATTCTAGAAACTTTGATCTATTAGGAGAGCCAGACCCAATTAACTTGGATTTGACTTAGTCGCCAGACCCAAGATTATTGAGTCTGGCTTAGGCGCCAAACCCAAGGCTCTTGGGTCTATCTTGACTGCCAGACCCAAGTCTTTTTTAAAATTATTTTTAAAAATATAAAATATTTTTTTTAATTATTATTAATCTGTTGTGGAGCGCGGGTCAATATACTAGTTTATATATATATATATATATATATATAGAGAGAGAGAGAGAGAGAGAGAGAGAGGAATGAAAATCCTAGTTATTTTTATTTTTCATCTGAAATCAATTGTGTGAATTTTACAAACATAATATGCATATCATCCAAATCCATCCATCGTTGCCTTTTCCGTTTTGTTTTTTACAGGTTTTGTCCGCTTACACTAAACAAGATACAATATCACAGGGTTGACCTCAATGGTTAATCACATTGCACATTCAAAACTTTTTTTTTTTGTTACACTGTGGCTCTAGATTTAAGCTAAAATAGTGTAACTGTTTATTCATTCTTAAATAAAATCAATTAGCTATTATCAAGGTGATACTGTTTTTTCACTTACGATTCATTAATTATTAACAAATTAATCTGGAAAAATTAATCTTTTTATTTTTTCAGTATAATAAAATGATTTGATTATCTTTTAAAACAAAAAATATTAAACTTGCTTTAAGGGTTTTTTTTCATCTTTTTATATTTTAAACATAATAAAATGACTAAATTACCTTTAAAATAACAAAAAAATTAAGTTGAAGTCCAATGGCTTTTTCATATTTTCAACTTTGTTTTCTTGTTATAATCAGATACAGTACATGACAATTTGATATTTTAATAAATATTAAATATTATATTTTCAAAAAAAGTTATTGAAGCATGCAACATCGTCCAACAACTAAACGATGTCTTGTGGGGCGACATTCAATTCATCTTAGCAGTGTGTGTGACCAATAGACCTCCGGTTTGACACCAACGACCTTTTCCCCCCCTTCTTTTATCTCTCTTCCTCGATTTTAGTGTTTGAACCTTTAATTTTTCAAAGCAGCCCTTCAATTTATTTTTCTTTTAGATTTGATCCCTGTTTTTTTGTTACTATTTATTTTATTTGAAATAATTTATAATTTATTTTTCAATTTTATCTTCCTTTATTTTTTTTTATCAAATTTGATCATCATTCTTTTGATTGATATTTTTTTATTTGAGAATTTTTAAAATTGAATATTTGTTATGATTTCATCCTCCTTCGATTTGTTTCCTATTAGATTTGATCCTTATTATTTTGATTGTTTTTTTTTCTTACTTTGATAAATTTTTTAAATTAATTTTTTATTGATTTCATCTTTCAAGTTAAATTAGTTGGTAATTGAGTTTCTTGATTGAGGCTAGGTTTGAGATTTCACGGGTTGTGAGTTTAGAAGATTAACTCAGGTTTAAGAGATTCACCTAGTTTTTTTTTAAGCTCATATTTTTTTAGTTTCATCCTTCGACATTTATTTAATTAGAGATTGGGTTTGATTATTTTTTTATTTGTTTTTTATTGGATTTTTCACTGATTTTAAAAATGATTCGAGTTATAACACCCTTCAACATTGAGGGGTATGATAATTAAGCTTCATATTTTTATCCAACTTACTTTCAACGAGGTTATCCTGGTATCACAATCAAATCATAGATTTTGCATGTTAACTTGGGTGGGCTCGAGTGAGTTTTTTTTTTTTTTACCTTTTTTGGATTGTATTTTTTCATCAATTTTGTCCTTTGATAGTTTAATTACTAGAAATTGAGCTTTTTTTTTTTTTGCTTTCTATGAGGTTATTGTGTTCTCAATGAATTTTTACTTAGTTACTAGATATGATCCTTCAACATTTGATTTTTTTAAAATTGATTTTTTTATTTCAATTTCACCATTCAACATTTGATTAATTGAGAATTGGTCTTTGCACTTTGTTTTTTTTTCTTTCCTTTCCATTAGGTTATCCCAATCTTATGTCTATGATCATGAGTTTAGCGGGTTAACTTGGTTTGACTCGGGTTTTTTGTTGTTTTTTATTTAAAAATAAATTCAATTTCACCTTTCAACACTGGATTGTTTGATAATTAAGCATTATGGTTTTATTCAATTTTCTGTCGATGAGGTTATCCCAGTGTCACAACCAACTCACATATTTAGCGTGCTAACTTGGATGGGCTCGGGTCATGTACTTTTGAATTTTTTTGTTGTCAATTTTTTTAGTTTATGTACTATCATTGTATTTTTTTTATTCGCCTCATGAAATTAGTCGAGCTTATTAAGCCCAAATGAGTCAATGACCTAAGTTTTAGATTTTTTTTTTGTTTTTTTAGGAAAGCTTACATTGCCTTAGCATCTTTTTTTGTGATGGAAAAAAATTGAGTCGGCTTATAGCATAACACGGGCCACTTGTCTAGTATATGTCTTAATTGATCACATACCTCAAACATCTCTCAATAACTTCTTTCTTATACATATAGGAAGGCCAACATAACAAAATATACAAGTTTCCTAATTTATTTCAAAAATATGCTACGAAAACCTAACTGACTTTTTATGATTTTGTGACATAAACTTTTACATCACTTCAAAATTTATTTTAAGTTGAAGTTGTTTTATTCAAGAATTTCATACCATATATAATCCAATATTCATCACCCATGACTTAGCATTAGAAGAATTACAAACCAATACTCAAGTTTGATGTTGTACTTGCCAACT
>Ga0307510_10001315_pt1 | contig 27070 bp, 14 predicted proteins | sample 12_EM_MG_FD_207224 | JGI IMG/M metagenome (GOLD analysis project Ga0307510, IMG submission 207224) | Populus trichocarpa ectomycorrhiza microbial communities from riparian zone in the Pacific Northwest, United States - 12_EM | ecosystem: Host-associated > Plants > Roots > Unclassified | place... | reverse complement strand
TATCTAAAATGTATATTAAATATTATTCCCTCACTGAGTTGGTTGAACTCACCCCTCATTCTTAATATTATTTCAGGTTCTTAGTTTCTGATAACAGTTGGACTTTGTTGAGTGTTCCTGCTTCTTCAGTTTTGGTCGATATGCCTTGCTTGTTTTGCGAGGCTTTCCTTTTAGTTTTGATTCGATGTCTTAGACGCTCCACTATTACCTTGTTTTAATTAAGTTTGGATTTTGACAATGTAATGAGTATTATAGATTATTGTTTTTATTTTAATTACTGATGAGGAGTTTTAAACTATCTTTTGGTTTCATTAGTTTTGAATAATATAATATTTCTTAAGATTATGAAATGCTGCGTATTTTTGAATAAATTATTCTTTTGATATGTCTGTTTTGAGGCTTAGCGTAGGTGGGGTGTCCTTTCGACACCGCTCCTGCGTTGCCGGTCATGGACCCGGGATTCGGGTCGTGACGGTTATGTTGATTTTTAATTGGAAATTTGAATGAAAAAGAAAACAATTATAAACAATATAAATGACAATAACAACATATTAATGTGAATGAGTGAAAAATTGAATTTTATATAGAAGATGAAGTTGATCCTTATGGTAAATGAACGATTAGTGATTTATTAATTTTAGTGGTACAAGAGAGGTTGCGGAATCCAATCAACAACAAGGGACTGCGTTACTTGCACAAGCATCAAGTAGGTGCTCGTCATTTTCTAGGAATTTATTAGTGATTTGATCATTAGTGAATTGTTAAATAAAAAAAGATATGAGTAGTGAATTGTTGAAAGTAATCCCTGGTTAATAGGATCAGTGCCTTGCTTACTGGATGGATTTAGAAACTAATCCCTAGTTAATGAGATTAGTGCCCTGATTACTAGACGGATGAAGAAACTAATTCTTGGTTAATGAGATTGATGCTTTGTTTACTAGGTGAAATGAGGAGATAAATCTCTGGTTAATGGGATTAGTCCTCTTGCTACCGGGCAGATTGAGAAAACTAATTTCTTGGATAATGAGATTCGTGACCTAGATATGAGGTTAAAATCTCATTGAACGAGCAATTAAAGAAACTAAATCCTGAAATGATGGGTTACTACATGAAGTGTTGAGCAATTTAAAAAATTTAGATAATTTAGTGATAAAATAGATGGAGAAATGAATTAATGATGGATTCTTCATGTTTGAAGTTTTTGTTATGAATGGTATTGAAGAAAAAGGACTATATGAATATTTGACTATATACATTTGCAGGCCATAGAAATAAATCATCATTGATCTTAAAACAAATTTTACCTAATAAAATTATGTAATAAATTTGCAGGTACCTCGTTTCATTGTGTTGATTAGGATGGCGACAGATTTATGTCTTTTGCTTAATTATATGATGTAATCATGAAATAAACAAATATTTTATTTTAATATAATTTTATAACTTAATCATAATTACTTATCGAATATAATTAAGGATGATGTACCTAAAAATATGAATCACATTCGAATATTGTGATTCATATTTTTGTAAATCTTTTTTTTTTCACTGTTTAAGTATTATTTTTCATTAGTTGTTATAGTAAAAATTGTTATTTCTTTATTTAATTGAATGAATATCTTAGACAATGAGATATTGATGTGATGAATGAATTGAGATAGTCTCGCATGGTGGGACAAGTATCATATTGATTGATATCGGTTATGATATTATTGAGTTGATAACTTGATATTAATAATATAGAGGAAATTCTACTGAAATTTAATAAAATTATATTAAAAAAATTAGAGTCGTTACATAAATAATTTTATGGAGTTGAACTGATCAGTCTTATCTAGAATTGACTAAGTTAATTAGGTTGTGTATTAATATGTTAAGCCATCCAAGTTTAATGGAGTTAATCAATGAGCAAAACTAAATTTAATAACTAAATTTTTAAGCATCTCATTTCCTTTTTGCCAAATTATAGTGGCTTTGAATCGGTAACATTAAATGTTTATTTTGTGTCGAGGTTGAACCTGTTTTCATCAAAATTTAATTGTTTTTTTTAATTATTTTTTTAATATTATTAGATCATTTTGATGTGCTGGTATCAAAAATAAATTTTTAAAATTAAAAAAAATATATTATTTTAATATATTTCTAAACAAAAAAATACTTTTAAAAAAATCTATACCGAACTCTAAATGCCCTTTTAGGTACTGAAAAGCACATTTGTTTGGGATTATCTTAGTTCTAAACAGAAGTGTTGAGGTTGAAATGATCTGTGTTGTGTCTTCTATTATTTATTTTTTTAATCCCAGGTCATCCTGACATATTAGAAAATAACTCATAGTATTCTAAAAATATCCATGCGAATATTCCTAAAATACTTGAATTATTTCTGGCACATTACCATGCATTTTGGCCTCGATCCAAAAATCACACATGGGATTGTCCAATGGCTTTGCCTTTTGTATGTCATCGAGAGATTCAATAAATCTCAAGATACACATTAAAAAACATAATGTCCTCTAATAGTCATTAAAGGTTGAATGTTCGTTAAAGAACACTATAAGTTGCAAAATGTAGAGCTAAAGCGCACGTGCGAGGATTTGAAACCCTTACAGGTGGCAGGTTCGGTTATGGAGTTTGTTTTTTGGTTGCCGGGGAAAACGCTAGCAGTTGGGAAATATAAAATAACGGAACCAAAAACAAACCAGCTCACGAGAAAAGCACCTCTCCCGTCAAGGATTCACTCAGTCAGTCGGAGCACTAACACGTGGATCTTTCGACACCGCTACAGCTGCTGAACCCCTCATTCGAGGCTAACTATAAATGCTGCTCTAAAATTAAGAGTGCCCAGTCCCCATCAACCACCCACCCCTTCGAATTTTCAACATAAGATGTCAAGCTTCTTCAAAATGTGCGCACATTTTCTTACGTGGAATAGTCACTTTGGATAGAAAAGACTAGATGCCATGTCCGTCCGTTGCGGACTTGTAGCTTGTGCATTATCATAAATTTATAAAAAAAAACATAAAAATAATTATAGACTCTTATAATCTATAATGTTTAGATAAAAACTATAAAGATAATTTAAAAAAATATATAAAATAATAAAAAAAAAAACCATGTAGAGAAACACTATAGCAATCTATAGCGTTTTGTGAAGAAATATACAATTATAATTCTCAACCAGCTCAATATTAAAAAAATAAAATTGACAGATAATTTTAAACAAGATCATAACAAAAAAAAACTATGTGGGGAATGACTGTAGTGATCTATAGTGTTTTAAATAAAAAAAAACACAAAGCTAAATTCTTAAACAGCTTAATATAAAAAAAAATAGAAGCAACAAAAACAATTTTAAAAATAATCATATAAAAAAACAAAAGAAAAAAGATCCATATAGGGAAACACTAGTCTATAACAATCCACAATGTTTTGTGAGGAAAGTTATATGTATAATTTTCAACTAACTCAATATTAAAAAAATAAAATCAACAAAGATAATTTTAGAAAAAATTATAAAAAAATATAAAATTTATATAGAAAAACACTGTAATAATCTATAATATTTAAGAAAAATAATTAAGGGAAATAGAAAAAAAATTATATAAAAAAAACTACATAACTTTTCCCACACGTTTTAAAATATTAGTTAATTAGTGAATTTTTAGAGGAGCCTTGATTGAGAATTTCTGATACACCGCATATAAAAAAATAAGTTGGGGGGTGGGGTATAATTAACAGCTTCTGCATAGATTAGGGACTAGTCTGATGTTACTCTCTCTCATCACGGACACACAATGAGATCCGATTGTTCCTAGCCTCCTATTTTTTTCACCGCATAAAAATCCCAAAAAGAAAAAAAAGGAAAAAACAATTTCTTTCTTTCTTACTAAAATTAGTAAAATGCGTATAATAGTAGAGGTGTTTTGCTCTTAATTAGGATTATTAAGAGAGGATTGATGGCAGTAATTGATGCTTAACTCTACAATCTTGGTTGGAGATCTCTCGCATGGACCCGATCTTGACCTTCAATGGCTCTGCAAACCCCTCGCATTTCCTTCTTCCCATTTATTTCGCTTTTGGTTTCTTCCTTGCTCGGTTCATATTAGACAGATTCATTTTTCGAGTAAGTCTTCTTCGCATCTCTTTTTCAATTAGTTATTTTTTGCCTCTTTTATTTTTATTTTTTTGTTTGCCTGTTTAGGATAATCTATTTTTGAATTAGTTTTGATTTGAGGATTTTTATTGGAATCTGAGCTTGGTGTATGAAGAGAGTTTAAATTAAGCTAAAAATGAAGCACAGGTTTTCGATTCTAAGTAATTTTCACTTTAATTGAAATTATTTGTTGATAATTTGTCAAAATTGTTCTGAAAAATAAAGTGTGTTTGGATTGATTTTCTCGGAAAAAGAAGTAAATTGCGGTAGCTCTTACCTTCTTTTCTTTTCTTGTTTTTTTTTTGCGCGTTTTGTTTGAGTAGTAGCTTGAACTTACTTTTATCATGAGCAGTTCTAAATCCGTGGGATATCGTAGGCTAAGAACATATAAAAGGAGATCGACCCTCAGGTATGCCATTCAGAATGGCTACTTGTCATTTTGTTATGCCCGGATGGAATTATAGTTCTTGCAGTTGCTTTTAGCTATAAGAGTTGCTGCCAAATCACTGCCACATGGTTTACGTATGATTTTCAATGGCAACAGTTATGGTGCATCGTAGTACATTCTTGTTTATGGTGAAACTGCTGGAGAGTGCTTATGTTTGAGCCAATTTGGGGTTGGATTTTTTATCCACTCCATCCTATAACGCATCAGTGCAGCTTCAGAAATTGGTGCGTTGTGTATTATTTCTCCCATTTCCTCTATCCGCTCAGTTTTTTAGGAGGATATCCTTGGAGATTTCTATCATCTCTCCCTTTCCTTTTCATTTCATTAGAGGACAGCTCTATGAACATAGATCTCGTTTGATTTTCATTTCCTTGCTTTTTTTCTGGAAAAAGATTAGTTATGAAATCAACATGCATTAATCTTTCATGATAGTGCTTGACTTAATGAGTTGCTGCAATGCTTGAAAAGAAAAAAAACTTTTTAAGGTTTGTTCTTTTGGAGGATCATTATTAAGGATTTAAAATGTAAAATAGTATGGATTTTTATTTCCTCTATTAGAAACACATTGAGCTATGCAGTTAAGGCTGTTGCAATGTTTGATTTTGTACTAAGGAGTTGCTTACAGTTCTGAAGAAATTCTTATTTGCAAGTGACCTTGGCTGACTGTGAGAGGTTAGAATTATTGTGTGAAAAGGCCATGGATATGCTGGGGCAGAAGTCTCTAACTTATGCTAATAGTAATATTGATTATTTATTTTTCTGATAATACAGGATATATATCTGTGCCCAGTATAACCATTTTATCATAGTTCTTGCTCTGTTTCTTGTCTGCTGTGACTCTTTGCATAGACAAATATATATATGGGTACTCGGTCCCTTTATACGTAGGATTCTAATAAATTCTTCTCATTTCTCAGAAGCTGGCCATTTGGTTGTTGTATAGTAAAGCCAAAGCTATTTCATCAAGGATTGATGAGGCAACGATTGTAAAATGCTCAGAGTCTATGTGGAAGCTGACATACTATGCTACTGTTGAAATATGTGTTCTAAAAATTACCTGCAACGAACCATGGTTCAGAGATACAAAAGAGTACTTCAGAGGCTGGCCACATCAAGAATTGGGGTGAGTGATTAATATGCAATGACTTTTTGCAGCTGGTGATGATAGTTGCTTATATTGTTATGCATAATTGACATGGTAAGGATGGCAGAAATGCATTTTCTGGCATGGAATATCAAGTTTTCCCTGATACTTGTGCTTGCATAAGAAGCTTCTTATTTTAGGGTTACTTCTAAGTGGGCCACATCAGGGGGTATTAGTCTTTTTTATTGACGTGAACCATTTTTATTTCAGGTTTCCAATAATGCTTTTCTACATGTGCCAATGTGGATTCTACATATACAGTATTGCTGCCCTCCTTATTTGGGAAACTAGAAGGAAAGATTTTTCTGTGATGATGTCTCATCATGTAATTACAGTTATACTGATTGGATACTCATACAGTACAAGGTAATAATTCAGTCTTTGCTTTGGTACTCTTGAGTTGTGAGGCAGCAGTACATAACATACACGCAAATTCTTTCCCAGTTTCATCATTGTCTCTAATCTGTTGAGAATCTCATCTTGTTGCTTCTTTATGGTCCCCCATTTGCCATTGTCTCCTGTATTTTAATTTTTGATATGGCACAAGTTTGGACATGCCTCTGAAGCTGTTTTATATATGTTTACTCTGATAGTTAATGTCAGTTGAAACATTTCAAAATCAGCTGGACCTATCAATGATGCTATCTTAAGCTGTTTTCTTGCAAATTATATAAGATGCATTTCCCAGGCTTTTGTTCATGTTGAGGTACGAGATTGACCTATGGTTGCTCTCAGATTAACTCTCCTGGGCATGTGTACCTCACTAATTCAATGATGTTGTGATCTTTGACATTTAATTTCTATTACAGTGGAGGGGGATGATTTTTGCTATTATTTGGTATCCATAATCAGTTTTGGTTTTCCATAGGAAACAACAGCTTCGCAACATGAAAAGAAGATTAGCTGCATAGATGATAAAATCTATCGTATTTTCCTAGAGTTGAATGCTAGTTACTATAATTTGCAACCAACTCATTAGCTGATGGTTCATTAATACTGAATGGAGTCTTCTTCAGGTTTAGCAGATTCTCCTGGTCTCCTTCTTCCTCCTTTTTATTATTAGACTTTTTGCAAGCCTATTTAGATTGAGATGCCAAAACTGGTTAGAGAAGTTGTATGCAAGACCGAGCTGTTTAGAGCTTGAAATCTGTTCCCCTCTATTGATATCTGTACACGATAATGTTCCAGGTTGAGCTCAATTAAACCTTCCATTATTATCAAGTGCTTCCAGTTGTTCTCGATCTTTCTTCCTTTTTCTTTATTGCTAGTCTTTTACAAGTATATTTAGATTGAGATGGCAAAGCTTGTGAGAGTAGTTCTATGCAAGAAGAACTGAGCTCTTTATAGTTCTACTCTTGTGCCCCTCTTTTGATTTCTGTACAAGAGTAGCTATTAATACTGTTTGAGTAATATTTTATTTGGAGACATCCAATGAGGAATTAAGCTCTAAACTTTGCCATCCAGTTTTTTCCGGATAGGAACGATTATCTGCGCTGTGCATGATGCAAGTGATGTATTCTTAGAAGCTGCTAAAGTTTTCAAATATTCTGGCAAGGAGCTTAGTGCAAGCATTTTATTTGGGCTGTTTGCCATCTCATGGGTCATACTACGACTAGTATTCTTTCCCTTTTGGATTATCAAAGCAACAAGGTTTGTCCTCGTGGTAGATGACTTAATTTCATTAATTTTGGCTCCTTTTTTCTTATCCACTATACGGATGGTATTTCTCAGCTATGAATTGGTGGAGTTTTTGGATTTATCACTAGCCTACGACAAATTACTGTACTATGTCTTCAATACAATGCTGCTGATGTTACTTGTTTTCCACATCTACTGGTGGATCCTGATATACTCAATGATAATGAGACAGCTGAGAAACAGAGGAAGAGTAGGAGAAGATATAAGATCTGGTAAGCCTTCTACTCTTTTAATTTTACCACTGAATTTGGAACATGAACGGAAAATTTCAAAGCAGAATGAGAAGGTCAGCCTCTATGTCTATGGTTGCCTTCAGAGTCTTAGAATCCCCTCGTCCTCACCTTTTTTTTACTTCTGCTGCTTTGAGCATAGAGGCTGAAGGTGGAAGTTGTTAAAACTTTACTTTAAAGACGCTGCCTGAGGCATCACCTTATTCCAACAATATGATGAGTTCTTGAACAGTCCCTAGTACATACTATCAGGAACATTCAAATGCATTATGAGTTCATTATCTCGCTTCACTTCATATATCTTGACTTGTGTATTTATCATCTTGACTTGGAGCTATTAACCTCTCTTCATACAATTGCAGATTCAGAAGATGATGAATAGGTGGGGATGAATTTGATCAACTCTCTTGTTCTCACCAGTGGCACTGAGGAGATTAGCTTGACTTATATGTAGGTTTGTATCTTCACTCAATTGGTTTTTACCAATCAGGTGAATAATTTACTTGTTTCAATATCTCTTGATTTCTTTTTGCTGTATAAATAATAGCCGATTCCTGTATAATTTGTTCTCCATCAAAGAACAAAACACCCGTTCTGAGATTAGTCCATATAATGAAAAACGAGAAAAGCGGAAATAGTAGCTTCTTATAGATTTCTTTTCCTGGTGTGTTAATCTTAGTCATTTGTGATCTTGTTAAAGCCAATGGCCCAGAACTGCACACGTACTTCAAAGGCGTGTTGGTTGAGCAGTGGTGGTTTATTATTGCATCCTTAAGATGTGTATTCAAAATTTCTAGGACCCCCTTGTCACTCACTATGGCTCCAAAAGTGAAATGATGCCATCATATCTACTGTTGAGACTTGAGACGATTTGGCAATTTGTGGGAGTGATTCTGATTGTAAAACTTGTTTGGTGAATTTTCTTAACTGGATCTTCATGTTATTTTGCAGCTGTTGGAATGCTTTTCTGCTCTTCTCTGCTTCTGTGTCGTGTCTCGGCCTTTTTTTGTTATCATCTTGGGCTGGAAAAGCCATTCCGTCGCTGCAGACTGATAAGGCCGCTATTCAGCTTTTCTTCTTCTTCTTTTTTGAATCATGAATGGAGGCATTTGTAATGTCTACTCAAGTGGTAGCTCACAGCTAACAGACTAAGAGTTTTTTTTTGTTACCAATAAAAAGAATCCTTCATGATCTTTGCTTAGTGGGTTGATGCCTTACAGAACGGATGAGGGAAACAGCGTGTGAATTACGCAGTGTGCCCTCAGCTTTCTGTGAAATTTGTACAAAAATAATGTGGTTTGATTAAAAAGGGGACCTGTTTGCATTAAAAAAAACTTGGCAGCCTTGTAACCCGTCAATTCAGGCTTCAGTTAGGTAGGATAAAAAAAAAATATTGTTTTTTTTTTAAATAACATTATGATTTTTTAAGAAAAAAATAAATTAATTGGATAAACTTAAATTAACATGTTTTACTCACGATCCAAGCCTCGAAACATACCAGATATTATAACTATATTAAGAGTCTACAGCATCATAAATATCACAACAACAGGGTAGAGTCGAGTCTTGCTTGATACACAGAGAAATGAAGCTGAAGCTGCAAGTTATCTTTAGTATAATTGCTGAAGCTGCAAGTTAGATTTTGGATCTTACTATTTAAAAATAAAAAATAAAACTTTATTATTATATAGTTATATCATAATTAATTCTGTGAAAGAATTAAAAATAAAAAGAACAAAAATAAAGTAAACATTTAAATCATTACTTTGTAATTTGATTGTTGTATTTTTTTGTATTTTAATCCTTTTATTTGATTATTTTTTGAATTTATAGATTTAAGATTTTAGTGTGTGCGTCGAGAGTTTTAGATCCGGAATTGAGGTTTTACTCAATCATGATCCTTAGATTCAAGAATTTAGAGAAGGCTCATCTGTTGTGCCTGCAATTGAAATAAGATTAAGAAAGAAAATAAAACTTAATGTAATTCAGGGGTAAATAAAAAATATTTTGGAAGCTAAAAAAAATGAATATATAGTTTATACTTTCATGAAAATATAAAATTAAAATACAACTGTAATTAAATACTATATCAGTAAAATAAATATGCAGTCCTATTGATTTCCGAGGCAAAATATTCATTTCAAGATATGACTAGATGGCATTATTATAACAGTTTTCCTTCTAGGTATACTTTCCGATTTGATTAGAAACAAACCATAAATGAAGAATCTAAAATAAATCATGAAAAATGACTTTACTTCTCTCGTATTTGTTTCGATAAACAATACAAAATATTGCTTTTTATCCTATCTGTAGATGCGACCAATGTTAATGTTAGGGTATGAATGAAAAATTAGGTCCCTTTAAACTCTATTTAAAATGAAGTTGTGCAAGTTTATATTTTTTTATTTTAAAAATTACTTGAAAATTGAAAAATTAACTGTTAGAAATATCCATAAAAAGAGACAATTCTAACATGGTTTTGATAATGATTTTTTTTTTAATATTTCTAAAACTCTTTTACATTCTTTCAGTCAAATTTTTTTATAGAGAATACTATTTAATATTTAGTTTGTCATTTATTTTTTTGCTGTGCTACCAAGAATAAGAAATTGAGTAAGATATGCAATCACACCACCACCAGAGAGCAAGCAATAAATTATTTTAAGGTAAAAAATGATTGATCCTTACATCAATCTATTTCTTTAAGTTTATTTTTGTTGTTAGGTACTGTAAATTGATTTTTCTTTCAGTTGTTGATTTATATGCATATTTTATGTTTTGTAAAAACCAAATCATCAGAGTAAAGAGGAACAACAATCTTAAGAACTATTTACAACAAAGTTATTAAATCCAGCCTGAAGTTGACTCGGCTAAGGTGCTGGGTCACACGGGTTGACCCGGGTCAACCTGGAAAAAATAAAAAAAAATCAAGGTTTTAATATCCCACATGAAAAGGTTAAGAAATATTTCATGTGGATATATGCTATATATAACTATCTCACATGGAAAAGTTAAGAAACATTTCATGTGTGTGTAGTCTATATATATAGTTATTCCATAAAGAAAAAAAAAATCCATGTGAATAGAGGCTATATATATATAGCTATCCCATGTGCAAAAGTTAAGAAGCATTTCGTATGGATATAGGCTATAAATATAGTTATCCCACATGTAAAAGTTAAGAAACATTTCATAAATATAATTATCTCACATGGAAAAGTTAAGAACATTTCATGGGGATGTAGACTATATAAAAATGTGAGGCCAAGTATTCACAAATTAATTTTATATTTTTTGAGTTTTTTTTAAAATGTAAAAAAAAACCGCGTCACTCGGGTTTGATCGGGCTAATTGCAAGCCCGAGTTTTGACCATTTGAAACCCGACCAACACCCTGGATCCCGGGTTGACTCGTCGGGCTGGGCCAGGTTTTATATCTATGATTTAAAGTGTTCCAACAACTAATAGTGAAAAACGAGTTATGTGACCCGCACTTAGTTGCGGGTTAGATATTTTTATTTCCTATAAAATATATATATATATATATATATGAAGGTTTTTTCAACGCATTTTTTTAGCTTAAAAAATCTAAGTTCAAATAATTTTTTTTATGATTACATGTAATTAACTAAATCAAGAACTATGTATGCAAATAAATAAATAAAAAATCATCAACGATACCTAAAAATAAAACTTCAAAAATCAAAAGACATGTATAGATCAAGATATTTAATCTTGAAAGACGAGACATTTATCCGGTTGTATTTGATAAATTTATTTATTAAATAATTTTTTTATTTAAGCAAATGATAATAGAAGTGGAGACACAAATTAAATTGATCAAAAAAAATAAAAGGGGGAAAAAACATCATACAAAATTGCATATATTAGAAATATTATCTGAAAATAATTTTCTTTTTATTTCGAATCAGAAAAACTTTTCAAATTTAAATGCAAAATTAAAAAAATAATTGTCATTTAAAAGAGGCTTTCCAAACAAAATGAAAGAGAGAAGGGGTACTAATTTAAATATAAATTAAAAAATATTAGAGAAAAAATCATAAAAAAGAATAATTAATTTTAAAAAAGAATTAGAAAAAAAAAGAAGCAAAGGTCAAGCCAGCTCGCCTGGACCATTTTGTCAAGGCTTGCGTGATTGGGCCTTTAAACTTTTTTTGTTTGCAACTGGAGCGGATGACATGTCATCCGTCCCAATTTTTCTTGAAAAAAATCAAACAACGCGTTGCCTGATAAGGTAGACATCACATGGTCTACTTGCTCAAATTCCAACCATTATGGTGAAGAACGTGCCCACCATGATGCTCATTTCTAAGAAGGATTGGAGTCTCTAAAGGTTAACAAGGCCCACATCACTAGCTTACTCGAGCAAACACTTAGTTTCTTTCCACACCATAGATGAGATCCCTACAATAGCTTTCGTAAGGAGGCTGATCGAAAGAAAGGTGTACCAGAATTAGAAGATGGAACCTGCTCCTATTGTGTTCAAAAAGTAATTGTTTTATTTAATCATGTATGCAAAAGTGTTTTGATTTTGTCATGTTCAACCTATTTTAGTCTTGTTGGCAATTTGGCTCATAATGTCACAAGATTTTTTCTGTTAAATAGGCCCTTCTTTTTAATGATATCATGCATTTTTTTATGTTCATGATTGTCTTCATTCTTACACTTTGAGGAATCCTGAAAGTTCCATCAATTCACAAACTCACTATACCAAGAATTCTTTGGTGTGTTTCCCATTTCTTCAAAAACTATGCATAGGTTAAGAAAGAACCACGTTTCATGGTCTAATGAACATACTAGAATTATTCGACAGATTAAAAAACAAGTCCAATAAATTCTTGCTTATATATTGCTAATCCCTTAGCTCCTAAAATAGTTGAGACAAATGTTTTTGAGTTGGGGAACGAGGTTATTCTTAAACAAGTATAAAATAACAAAAAATAAATTCTTCAATTTACATCTACACATTGGAATGATTATTGAAAGAATTATTCTACTATCAAAAAAAGAAATTCTTTCCATTGTATTATGCATTATAAAATTTCAAAGTGATTTATTAAATTAAAAATTTCTTTTACGTATTGATTGCAAATCCGCTAAAAAAATTTTACAGAAAAATATTCAAAATATTGCTTCAAAATAGATTTTTACCCGATGGCAAGTTATATCAAGTACCTTTTATTTTGATATAGAATATATAAAATGAGATACAAGTTCAATTCTTGATTTCCTAACTAAGGTCCTCCAAAACAGATCCTGATGCCTCCCAAATCCAGAAATAAAGGCAAAGTCCCATAGATAAAAGCTAAATCTCCATAATCTCAAATTCACAAAACCCTACAAAACTCTTTGCCTCAGCCATTTTTTCTACAAAACCAATCAAATCCTGGTATGAAACAGTAATTGAAGATGAAGAAGTAGAACGCTCTTCACAAGTACAAAATTGGATAGAATCCCTATCCAATTCACTAGAAATACTTTTGGCTTTACAAACTATTAGCCAGAAGTCCTCACAAGAAGAGAAGTCTTCGTAGATTGGTAAATCCTTCAAACCAATTTTCAAAATAGAAGTAGGTTCTTCCTCACAAAAACCTCACCTTTTTTTTTAATCCAAATTCTCCATTTGAACTATCTCAAAAGCTTTCAAAAGAAAAATCTGATTAGATTGAGAAACTAAAATTTTAAAATATTTTAGCTATTGAAAATGAATTTTTATATTTTGACCCTTCCATTGCAACTACAAAAGTCTTCCCTCCAGACTAGTATTTCAAACTTTAGGATTTATCAAACTCTAGTCTTACTATATGATAATACTTGAGATAATAGGTTTTGCCAATTTCAAGTATTTCAAACTTCAACAAAACTATTCTCAATACGCCTACTCCACATATATCATTTAAAATATCATTCATCATTTTGATTGGAAACAACCCCTTCACCAAGCAATCCAATTTCCAATTAGTTACCATGTCAAACTTGGTAATTTCATTGTCCATTCTTATTCTTGTCCAGATTATCAACATGTGTGGTTCAATATATTTTTTCCTCCAAAACTCTAAAGGTAGCCACTCTTGGCTATTCTATCTTAATAATTCCATCAAGACTTCAAATTTACCCAACTGTTTTCTTCAATTGTGGGATTACTTTAGTTGTATTTATAAACTAATAAAACATCATCCTTTAGTTGAAACCGGTTACATTTACTTCAAACAAAATTTTAAACCCTTCGAAACTGAGAAAAAATTCCCACTAATTCTCTCTTTCTGTTCCAAATTTTTTATCCCTTGGGTCTATTCATGGTATTTTGACTACAATACCTAGCATGGATATCTTATCCTCATCAGAAGATATAAAGTAAAATAGCGGGACTGCTTTGCGGCAGAAACCAAAAGTTCCAAACATTTTGTCATAGAATGGTTAAAGCAATACCAAACTACTTAGATTATAGACTCAAATCCTTAGTCTAAATTCCTAGCATATAGATCTCATGCTTCTTCTTTTCTTGCCTCAACAAAATATGAAGAAGAATATTTCAAAATCATGAAGCAACTCCTACAAAAGCACCAATGACAATGATCCCTCTCCATCTTCATCATCCTCAGGTTCTATCATCAGCCCAACAGATGACAATAAAGATGATTGTTATGGTATCCTCTCTCATATACAAAAATCATAAGAAGTCTCTACCTCTGTAAAAAAAAGTATTTTAATAGGCCCAAGAATATTTTGGCCCATTTTATTTCTGAGTTAAGATCCTCCAAACCATCAGGCTCATCTTCTCTTGTCGGCACAAATGGTTAAAACAGCTAGCTACCAATTCAATTCAAAAGGTTGATCCTCTACTTGCATAAACAACAAACAACTTTCGATGGTAATTGGCAAACAACTTTTTCAACTTTTTAAAAAGCAAATCATTTGCTTTACAAAAATTTTAAAAAAGATAATCTTGTTCTACTCTATATAAAGAGACTTCTCCCAAGCTTTGAGGGAAGAACTTTATAGAAGAGTTTCTTTGCAGAAGGCATCAAACACTTATGCTCTTGTAACATATTCAAAATTTCTTGTAACCTTCTATATTAACATCTCTTATCCTATAAAAAGATCCATACTTATTGGATCCGAACCTCTAAGATTAATATCTCGGTTTCAATTCAAATTCAAGTAAGATTCCTTTAAATATTACTTTCAATATATATCATGTTTAAATTTTTACATTTACATTTATGTAAACTTAAGTACGTTCTATGTTTGTTAGAGGATCTTGTCGTTATAGACATGCCTCTTCATTCACATTAAAAATTTGTATGTTTTACATTCTGTTTTAAAATCAAGTATATTGGCTCGAAACCTCTGACTAGATATTAAGATCATTCTTAGGTATAACAATGTCATATACTTGTTTATTGTGTTTTATATTATATTTTAAAATCAAATATATTGGTTGGAAACCTGTAACTAGATCTTAATATCATTCTCAAGTATAACAACACCACGTACTTGTTTATTTATTTTGATTATATATATATATATATATATATATATATATATATATATATATATAACAACCCTTTTCTTGGAAATATTTATATAATCATAAGCAATATTTATTCAATACATTGAGAACAATTAAGCAAATACAAAGATAAAAGGATGAATCCCATATCTATAACTGTTGATTAAAGAGCTCTTACTCCAGCAAGTCCCACTCTAAATGCGTCTCCTATACATCCAATGATAAAACTCGGCGCAACACTTGACTATTACGTACATACATACACACTTCATTCCACCAACAACCTTTTTATCTAAATTAAGGACTATATTCAGTTTTATCCATACTCTTGGTGTTTAAATATGATATATGAAACACTTTCTCATTTTTATTTCTTTTATTCAATTACTTTCTTTTCCGAATCAACTTAGCCCATTAAATGCCAAATAAATCAAATTCCAAACTTTTCATTATTCAATATGTATACATATGTGCTTAATTATTTTAAGTACACATTTAGTGAAATATATCAAAATAACAAAGTACATCACAAACATTTTTAGCATCATTAAACATTAAGCATCATGTAATTATGCTTCTTTTCAAAAACCTTTAATTTTTTTCCTCATGGCTGACACTAACATTTAGGTTACATGTTTATGACATATTCTTCCTCCAACTAATCATTTATTCAATCATCAAATCCCTTCATACAAATGGACATTTTTCATTCAATTATTTCTTATAAACCTTAAAATTAAAAAATTTAGGCCTTTTTGAATTTGTAAGTGTAAATCACCAAGTTAACCATTTCCTTGTTATTTTCGTAATCAAATTTCACCTAAGAGATAAAAATTTCCACATTCCATATAATATGAACATAACCTCTCTAAAATTCAAGAAATTAAATTTTCTAATTTCTATGAGATTAACCCAAATGAAGCATAATTGACTTCTATTTCCTACTAGTTAATCCTTAATTCATGCTATAACATCATAAATATATTAATTACTAAAATCTCTAAAATTAACATAAACCCTAACTTTCTTAAAATTGGCATTTTATGATTTCTAGCACAAATAAGAAAAAGAACACAATTAAGCCATATAAAAACACCTTACTAGTGAGTTTCAATCCAACCTTTCAAGCCCTTTATGCTTCTTTTTAGAATTTCACTCTTTCCTCTTTAATTGAGCCAACTTTCTTTCTCTAGTTCTTCCACCCAAACTCTCATTAACTAAGGCTTTATCTTAAGTAAACCTTACTAATCAAACACTTGTAAGGAAAAGGAGGGAGGAGAAGCAATTTTTCAAAATCTTCTTCCCACTAGAATTTAAAAGAGAAGGGGGGAGAAACTTTTCTCTTATTTATAGTTTTGCCACTCCATATAATATCTATAAGTTAATTCATTTTTCTTGTACAATTATTTCCTTTATTCCCTTGGAAGTTGCACACTAATATTTGAGGAAATTTTACCTCAATAAAGTATTTTTTTTATTTGTACTTATTTTATTTTTTTCCCGAGTAAAGCTTTACGCAAATTATCACGGGGCTTATATGATTACCCGACCATCAATTTTGTTCATGTGTCAATTTTTTTTTTGTTCAGGATTTTATGCTAAATTACTAAAGACTTTCACCTCAAATCATAAAAAAATTCCTTTAAATTTATTATTCTCCGGTCTCGGATTTACACCATTTAACATTGGTTTATGATTTTTGGTCGAAGGTTTACATAAATACTCTTTGAACCACCTGGATAAAAGATTCATGATTTTCATACACACATACTATTTTCTTACAGAACATTCATTTCATACCAAAACAAGAATAATTTTGTTTTTAGAATTTAATGATTTTCAGCATATTTATCACTCTTTTTGTTTAAAGTTACTAATTTAAATATCTGAGGGTCCTCAAATCCACCCGAAGGGGACTTTTTATAGGATTTAGGATTCTTTTATTAAGATATTATCTTCTTTTATTATAGAGAGTGGATTTAATTGAATGAACATTTGATTAACCCATAATCTAACCACTAAAAAACTACAGTCTTAAGCATCTTGGATTTTAGAATATCATCAAACTCATTTTAATATTTCAATTAATTACTTAATCAAATAAATATTTATGATAAGTATATAATATGAATTTGTAGTTAGATTCTTTTAAAGATTTTTAAAATCACTTAAAAAGAAATAAAGAATATTGTTATTCAATCAATAAATTAAAATCTCATAAAGATCAAATAATAAGAATTAGCATTAAGTTGGAAGTTGCACACTGAAATGATTGATTCATGAGCTTAATGAAAATATTAATCATCATCATTTATTTATTTATTTTAAAGGTGGATGGAGGAGGAATTTATGTTATTCAAGCTAACCAATAATTATAGCATCATGATATAAATTGATATAAGAAGAAGAAAGAAATAAGAGAAAAGAATTCTTGTTATTTTTTTATGATACTGAAAGTGATTTTCTCTTTCTATTTTTTTTGTTTATCTCTCTAAATGCTATAAATATTAATAAGTATATTTTAAACACTATATAATTTTTTGAGAAAGGGGAGAGGTTGATTGAATAAGAATCTATCTATAAAATAGCTAGACAAATGTCAGGAAAATTCACTCTATTTGAAAGATGCAAATTTATCATTTTCTCCATAAAATATTCATGTAATTTACGTAAAAAGTAAGATATATATATATATATATATATATATATATATATATATATATATATATGAAACATTTCAGGACACAATCTATGAGTGGATGACCATTTTCAAAAACCAAATAACAAAGGAGAGTCCGCAAACTCGATATTCTTAATCGATCATACACTTATACGTGGATAGAAAAATACAAGTAGTAGGATTCGAACTATAAATATCTTCTCCTCTAGTTAATTTTTTGTTACTTAACTATTATCAATTGAGCTAATGACTCATTTTCTAAATGGAAATTTTATTAGATACATAAAAGTGGTATTCATCTTTTATATATATATATATATATATACACACATACTCTCTAAAATGAAAGGGTGAGAGAGAGAATTATAACTCATAGTGTACAAAATAATTTATTTTTCTAAAATGTTTATTTTGATGGTAACTGATTTGTTTTGAGTGGCATTTAGATAATAAAACGTTTCTAAGAAACAAATTTGTGAGCATAATTTTCGAATCCAATTAGTACAAACTAGGAATTGGTTTACGCTTCATTACAATCAGATAAAAAAAATTTAAATGATTTTTAAAAATTATATTTTAACGAATTGCTAATATAATTTTCTATTTGCATGTAAAATTTTGATTATGAACTCAAAATTTAATGTGTACAAAGTAAAATTTTTAAATATCAGACAATGATATCTTTGACCAATTCGGGTCCACCCGAGTTAACATACCTAACTCGTGACTAGAATCATGGACCTGACAGGGCTTAATAACATTATTTTTTAAAATAATTTTTATTTAATTATATGAAAATAAAAATATATGCTATTAGGAAAGCAACTAGATAGAATTATAAAATATCAATGATGGTTTGTAAAAAAATGTTATAGTCTTATTAAAAAACAAAGTAAAAATTGAATTATCCTTAATAAAATAATATCTAAAATATATATTTAATTAATTTTAAAAATTATTTTAAAAAAATAAATTAAATTAAAAGAAAAAAACAAAAACAAGCTAGGCTCACACTTCTGGAATTAATAAAAAAACTCCCAAGCCCGTGCCTACTTTTTATTTTTATTTTTGCCTCTCGTCATTAGCTCTTTTTTTAAAATGAAGTGAGCGACAGGTCATTTGCAGTGGCAAATAATCTATCGCATGCTAGGTTGTTGGCTGGAATCCCACAACCATTACGGTGGTTGAAGGGAAATTCATTTTTCTACTAGTTTTCATCTGTAAAAAGAACTCAAAATCCTATATAAACCATCTAATGACCCAAAAACATCCTAAAATCACAAAACACAAACATAAAAATTAGTCAAAAAAATCAAAATTGAACCTGGTATACCTTTTCTGTCATGCATGAAGGAAAAACTCATTTTCATTAAACTCTGAAAAAAAGAATCTATTAATACAAATATCCTCCTTTTAGTAGTCGAATTATGGAAAAACAATAAGTTTATATTTTTTCAACGAGTTCCTCTCCTTTTTTTTTTTCTAATTCTATGATTGAGAAATGAAAAAATAAAATTTTGAATCAAAATAAAAAATCTTAAAACTTTGAAAATAGTCATTTATTTTATTTTTTTATATTTTATATTGTGGTTTTCTCACTTTAAATTCTGTTTTTCTAAATCAATTGTAAACTTTATCTTGTGGAATTAGGTTCAAGAAGTATCAAATAAAAAAAAAGATGAAAAAAAAACAGATGAAAAAGAAAAAAAAAAGAAAAAGGGAAGGTGCTTTAATATGAAATACCATAACCTTTATGCATGATGGTCGCATGTCGTCTGTTTGGTGTGGGCCTATAGACCATCCAGACAGACCCATTTCACTACAATCGAAAATGCCGTCCATGAATTCCTCATCTAGAATTATAACGACAGGAACCCTTCTGGTGGGACCTGCTCTTATCTGTTTGATTTTAGTTCTTTGTATTTTCCTACACCTTTGACGTGAGAGCAAATTTTCAACGCTGGAAGTTTGACCTTTCTTAATCCAACCAGTCAATGGTTTGATTTTAATTGAGGAGACAGCAGGTTTCCCCACGAGTCCCCTGCTGGCGGTTTCCTTCTGAAAGCGTGTGGTTGATATTATGATAAATGATATTTTTTAAATATATATTTTTTATTTTTAATATTAATATATTAAAATTATAAAAAAATATTAAAAAATAATTTAATGTTTTTTTTTTAAAAAAATTCAAATAGACTTCTAAAACACATTCAAAGACTAATTTAATGCTAATGTCAAACAGATTATAGGAATATAGACAAAAACTCGTCTAGAACATTGATGACTATTTCCAACAACAGAATCAATAAATGACACGAAGCATAAATATCTTAGGATCTTTCCTTTCCTCCGAATCTTGAAAGGAGTTTGCGAGACTTTGAGAATCTACAAAAATAATTGTTGGCCTTCCATTGAAAAATAAATAAATAAATTAGATACACAAAATGAATTTATTTTTAAAAAAAATTAAAAGAATTAAAATCTACCATATGAATAAAACATGAACTCCAAAGAATTTATAGTGCAAAATATTCTTTTTAAGTCATTTTTATACATTGGAAAGTTTTAAAAATTAATAAATATATATAGTTTTATTCATAATAATGTATATAGGAATAATTTTTATAATGGGTTGATGAATATTTTACATAAAACAAAACAAAGAATATAGCTCGGGATTTATACTGGGTGAGTTGTGTATTCAATATCGTACTAGAAAACTTTTAAGGGTATATTTAGTATTATGGTAACTTATATTTTTACGGAGAAAAAAGTACTTGGTTATTAAAAAATTTTGTTTTTAAAAGCATTTCACATTTTATTTTTGTAAAAACTAAAATAACCTATTTTTTACTCAGGAAAACATGTTTATTTTTATTTATTTTACATATAAAAATTTATCTCATAGTAATTTTAACTAAATATATTTTTAACAACCACAACTAATAATATTTTTAAAATACATATATTTTTAAATTATAAACACGAAACTATCTCGATATTAATTACACACTAAGGCCTCGAATCCAAACTTAAACTTACGAGAGTGGGTACACGGCAGCGACCTCTGTTCTGTGTTTCAGTGCCAAAGCCACGAACAGTAGGCCGCGTGTATCTGTCATCCGTGACATAACCAACTACGTCACTTGAAAAAAAGCCCCTTCTTTGTCACCAAAACAACCCTCCAAAATATCCCCAAGTGCCATAATTGCTTTCAAAGCCCGCGTGTACTAAGTGTTCCAGCTGGTTTGCCATGTCACCACCCCCATCGTATATGTACTCCTCCGCTCTCTTTCTTTCTCCAAAAACAAAAAAAAACACAAACTTGCAGCAGAGCAGAAGACCAAACCAGGAGAAAACATTTGACCCCGCGAACAGAAGTACGAAGCAATTTCAAGAATGCAAAGACCCTCGAAGAGATCCAAAATAGGCGAAGCTCCGGCAGCGACCCTCTTTTCACCGCCGGGAATTTCACCGATGAGATTGACCCAAGATCAGGAGTCGGCTGTAATGGTTGCTGCTCTCAGGAACGTAGTTTCTGGCACCAGCTCAACTGATTTTTCAAGGGAGTTCAATAGTCTTAATGTGCCGATCACCACTTCATATTCACAATTTGGAAGTAGAAGCAGTAACGGGAATGGTTTTTGCATCTCAATATGGCCTCCATCGTCGGATCTTGACATGTGTGCTGTTTGCAAGATCAAAGGCTGTTTAGGATGCAACTTTTTCCCGCCAAATCAAGAAGATAAAAAAGACGACAAGAAAGGGAAAAGAAAGAGAGTAAAGAAAAATTACAGAGGTGTAAGGCAACGGCCATGGGGGAAATGGGCGGCAGAAATAAGAGATCCGCGGCGGGCTGCAAGGGTTTGGTTAGGGACGTTCAGCACAGCGGAGGAGGCGGCAAGGGCCTATGACAAGGCAGCCATTGATTTTAGAGGGCCAAGAGCTAAGCTCAATTTTCCATTCCCTGACAGTGGTATTTCTAGTTTCGAAGAGAGTAAAGAAAAGCAAGAAGAACAAGCAAAGCAGCAAGAAATAAGCGAGAAGAAAAGTGGATTTGAAGCGGAAATGGGGAAAGAGAGTGAGTTCTGGGATAAGATCGGGGATGATGAGATACATGAATGGATGATGATGATGTTGGATTTTAGCAATGGGGATTCTTCAGATTCTACTGGCACTGAAAGTGCTGCTACTATCGGGATTTGATTACTTTTTCCTAGTTTCTTGATTTTAATTTTAGTTTCCTAAGAATGGTAATTGTAAGAAAATTCTTTTTGTTCTTTTGTTTTTTCAAGAAAGAATCCTCAAGTAGTTGGTCACAGAGCGTTAACTTGTACAACTCTTGCCATACAATTTATAATGAAGTATTGTACTAATTTCTTGCTCTTAGCAGCACAGAGAATTGATGAGACAAACAGTTCTTCTGTAGACACGAGTCCCTCTGTTTTTATGTCCTGTTCCCCCTCTGCGAAAATCTAGAATGCAACAGGGACCCACGTCAGGTATAAATTAACAGTAAATCTCACGCGATGAAAAAGGCGACCGTTGCCCTGTGGGCTCCACCCAGCTGAAGCGATAATATCATAGTACTGCTTGTACAAGCATCAACTAAACTACATATCATCACGTGGGTTTTCTCCGTGGACGAGAAATCAATTTTTTTTTAGTTTAACATGGGTGTCCGGATCAGCTTGCGCGTATCTCAGCTTGCGCGTATCTCGACTAATCCTACGGGCCGTGAAGTTAACGACCATGTAAGCCTCCAGTGGCCATCATATGAGCAACCACAGGACTCGAACCTGAGATTACAGAGGGAGCAAATCTCTTGTTTCCAAACTCTTACTACTGGACCACCATCTAGATGGTTATCAATTTTAAACCATGTTGAACATGCCCTTATATATCATCACGTGTGAATATGAAGTAAAAAACAAGAAATAAAAGATGAGCAAACTGAAAAGAAGAGAAAGATAGTGGCGAGGATAAGAATATGCACAGCGTCAGGGGGAGATTAAATTAAGTTTTTAAATGGTTGATATGGTGGGAATTACTCGGTTTGGACAGTCTGTGGAAGCACTCGGGTCCTGCCAATAAATAATTGAGTTCTCATATAAGCACGTGGTTAAAATGGTAAGTGAACAGCACTGTGGGTCCAGAGGGGTGATTGTGGCAAAAGAATTTAATCTTAGATCCTGTCTCCTCTCGTCCATTGTGGGCTAGTGGGTGTTTTTTTTTAATTAAGTTGCGGTAAACAATCACTCTCGTGAGTAGATTAATTAAGAAATAATTAACGTTATATTTATTTTTATATTTTAAAAATGTTTTTTAAAAAAATTAAAATTTTTTATTTTAAATTAATATTTTTTAGTGTTTTTAAATCATTTTAATATGCTAATATTAAAAATAATTTTTTAAAATAAAAAAATATTATTTTAATATATTTTCAAATAAAAAATACTTTAAAAAATACCTACAACAACATTCTTAAACACTCTTTGAAAAAGCTACTAGACTTCCTTTCCTTGTGAAACGAATAACTATCAAAGTGTGCAGATTCTATAACTCTCAAAGCGTGTAGATTCTTTCTGTTTGGTATTGTGGTTGCTTTTGTAGTTGTGGTTTAAAAAAAACAGTTTAATAAAAAGTGTTTTTTGTGAGGTTCGTTTTAAAATTTGATGTGTTTGGTTAAAACTGCAGTTGAAAAAAAATAATTTCTTGTATTTGATTAATATGCTTTTTATATGAGGTTTAATTGTAAAATTACCTAAAAAAACATACATCTATATTTATATTCAAAGCCTTTCACTATCCGGGCTTTTCTTGTCTGCATTTCCTTTTCGCCATGGCTCCTACAGCTTCGATGCTCCTACTTCCCTACCATAATAAATCTTCGTCTCCACCATCTCCTTTGTCTTCAACACCCTCACCGGCAAGACAAACCAATCTTTAAAGGAAGATCTCGGGGCAAAGAGTCTTTCATGGTTGGTCCTTCCTCGCCCGCTAATGATTCTGACAAGGTAAAGAGGTTTAAAGAAGCGCTTGAACGTAGCTTTTGGTGCTAGGATGACTTTATGGTTTTGCGGTCCTTCCATTTTCTTCTTTATTTTCAATAATTGTAAAAACTCTAGTTTGGGGTGGTTGTGAGGCAAAAGGGTCCAGTATTTGTACATGTAATGCCAGGCATCATGTGATGAAAACTGCTTGTATATATATTTGCAATTGCTTTGGATGGATTTTACTTTGATCAAACAAAGGGGAAGGGTATAGAGCTGTTAGCTCGGGCAAGAAAAGTTTTTTGTTACAAGAAAAAAAGTGTCGGTAAAAGGAGAGCACGGAGTGAAAAGCAGGTGTGAATTGCTTTTCACAAACTGAGGTCCAACCTCAGTTTTTGAGTGGGGTCTATGTCAAATAAAAGTGTGGTTCGAAATTACCAAACACCTCAGTCCTGCTTTTATTGTCAATGGCAGCCGTAGCCACAGTGTCAAACGGGCACAATATTACAATGATGTACCTGAGGCGTACACGTGCACGGAGAACCGGTCCATCTTCATCACCACGTGTTACTAAATGGCTTGTATGACCTGCCTGCCCGCACGGGCTGATATCAAGTGAATATTTTTCGCAACGGTAAATCACGGAGGAAGTGTTGGTTACCGTAATGAGATAAAATTAATAGATACAGAAACATTAATTTTGTCTAATATATTACTATTAGATATAATTTTATCTTCATTTTCTTTATATCTTTATCTCTACTAAAAAAAAATATTTCTTCCTAACAATAGACATGGCTTAAATAAATTAGACATGATAGTATATGAAATGCCTGTAATTTATAAAATTTTCTTATTTGAGTATATTTTTTTTTTAGCATGGTACTTGTTGTCCTCGTAAAATTCTATCAATTAAATACCCAGCTAGTTTTGTTGTAATGCTAACATGGTAATTCACTCTCTCTCATGTGAGTCGAAGTTAATATTATTTTATTATTTTATATCTTTTAAGGATAACGGCATGACATGTACTCTTACTTTATAATTTTTCTATTTGTGTGCACGTATTTTTTTTTTTTTTTAATGTTTGTTTGATTGTACTAAAAAAAATTAATCAACTAAGTACCTTAATTAGTTTTTGTTATAGATATGTTCGTGTGATATTTTTTTTATCAAATGGGCTTAAGTATTAGAAATTAACAAGCATAAAAGAACAATCCTTGAGTAATTTTGCATAATTTCTATGTCATATCCTAATATAACTCAAGGACAATTTTGAAATGAAAAATATAATTTTAATTATCAATTTAAATAGAAAATATTTAAAAATATATTGAATAATTAGATACTACACAATGATATAATAAACAAATTTAGAAATGTGGAAAGAGAAAACTTGTCCAATTATATAAAAATATATAAACCTACTTGTGTTGAAGACAACAAACATATTTGATAATTATAGCAAAAAATTATAAAAACACTTCATCGATCAAAATTTACAAGTACAAGTATTCAAGTATAAAAAAATATCATAAATATAATTTTTTTTTTAAAGAAAATAATATTATCCTGGACTCACTTAACAAAGAATTTAATGCTATGTATATAAATATTCTAATAATAAAATTATTTATTAAATTTTTATAAATAGAAGTTATTAAATACAAGAAAAATCAATGAAAATACTCAAGTGAAAAAAACCATAAACTACATACACTTCACGTATTGATGATGTCCCAAGAAAAATCCAAGTAGTTTAGTAGCAATGTTTATATGTTAGATAATTTGTTAATCTCTTAACTCTAATAATCTGATTCATTCTTTCTAGTTAGGGTGGTTGATGCTTGGTAATCCAATGTTGTCGGAGACTGGTACCTGTAAAATATTTCATTTGATAAATCTTGGGACTCTCAAATGTTTAATTGAATATTTTTTTAGAAAGAGTGCAATTATATTTTAAAGAGAAATGTTCTGAAAATATATATGCAGTAAATAGTAGAGATTGTGAACATGAAGGATTTATGAGTATTTATAGCTTATGAGTCTAGTTTTTTTTGTAAAAAAAAGACGTTAGAATATAATTTTCCCTTGACAATATTAATGAAATATCAATATCCCTTACACAAGTATTAATGAGAGATAAATATCTTGCATACAAACATTAATGCAATAGTAATATAATAGATTATTGAGAGATTTTTTTATATTACCTCTTACATAAGATTAATGTTGATGAAAATATAGTAGGTTTTAAAGAATTTTTATACATTATTCTTTACATAACATTAATATTAATAGAAATATAACATATATCTTTGTAAAATTTTTATACATCTAAAAAAAATATAAGAGGAAAGAAGAGTAGAACGTAAAATATAGTAAAATATAGTTGAACATGTATGAAAACTGAGATTTTCTTCCGGGCAAAGCTCTTGAAAAAAAGGTTATTCCCTAAAACAGAGTCCATGGAAGCTGGGTTTTTTTCCATCTACTGATCCCATAAAGATCGAGTCCAGAGTCCAGACATCTTGTCTGAAAACCTTGAGTTTTTGAACTTTCTTAGTCGCAGGTCACTTTCAAGCGTGCATATTAGATTGGCTTTATTCGTAAAACTCATAATTCGATAAAGAAAATAGATAAAAACCATGTAATGTTACCCGTTTCCATGATAAAAAGGAATTGATCACAAATCGCCGTTAAAATCCATGCCCCACGTTTAGAGACCGTTTGGCAACGTGGTGGCGTCCACGTTTCCTGTGATTTGAAGCTACAAGCTGTTTGGTAACACATGAACGCGAGTTACTGTTCACTGGGTCCCACGTGCTACAGCGTTTGAAACGCGAGAAAATGAGAAGCAGCTCCTGCCTGCTTTCTGCGTGGTGAAATGATACTACTGTAGTGAACAGTGGAGCCATTAAACATTTTATTTTTTTTAAACAGTGGAGGCATGCCTTCACTGTTCGGTGAACATGTTTTTTTTTTTTTTATTTATAACCAGTACACTTAATTAATTTCACTTGCATTATTTACGTGAACATGAACAACAACCTTTTTTTTTAAATTAGTTTAAGGTGAATTAAATTTACTCGTACTGTAATCTTAATTTTATTTTTGATAATATTTTACCTAATTTTGTAGTTCTTGTCGGATGAATTTTGTACGTAATGAAATTGTAGATAGTTTTT
>Ga0307510_10001314_pt1 | contig 27073 bp, 28 predicted proteins | sample 12_EM_MG_FD_207224 | JGI IMG/M metagenome (GOLD analysis project Ga0307510, IMG submission 207224) | Populus trichocarpa ectomycorrhiza microbial communities from riparian zone in the Pacific Northwest, United States - 12_EM | ecosystem: Host-associated > Plants > Roots > Unclassified | place... | reverse complement strand
AAAGTGCATTTAGATTGCATCCAACTTGCATAAAACTTGGCAATTAGTTTTTTATTATTAATATTAAGCGCTCGCTGTTTTGAACCAGATTTGAAACAAATTTTCAAATAATCATTTTGTGCGAAAAAGCCTTGTGTGAGCATTAGAGCATATTTACAAGGACTTCTCTCCATTGGTATGATCATTGGGGTTTTCATCATTGTCTTCCTCCTTCTGGTTCGGTAGATCTATCGGATATCTCGGAAGGCTAGGGGGGCACAGTTCTTTCGACCCAGTGGCTATTCGGTTCGTTGTGGGCCTCCTATTCCCGGACACAGAGATACTGACATTGGTCAAACAAGACGTGTTCGATGGACACGATTGCCTTGGCGCTGTTTACGCTCAATCATCTCCACCCCGGTTTCCTGCTGCGCGGACCGGACGTGACTCATATAAGTTGCAGATGCAGGACCCCGGGCCTTAGGCTCTAAGGCTACAATCACAGAACAACTAACAGTAGAATTGCGCATCATGCGTGATTATTGATAGTGCATAGCACTTTCTGTCTCTTGACATCGTTCCCACTGCAAACGACACAGGGATGCGCTTCCTTTCATTATTCAGTACTATTCAGTACTTGAGCCCAGAAGTTCCAAAAAGACGCTTGTAGTAACTTAATATATATAAACAGACTTACCCTTCAGCTGACTGCGAAGGCATCATCGTCGACGTCGTCATCCCCTCACTCGTGTTCTCGGAAAGTCTCTATGCATTTAAAACTTATTGCCCGACGCCTTTGCCCTGTATACCAGGAAATTAAGCAGTTCACGGATCAAGCACATCAACTGCATTCAGACAAAGGCCGCAGCGGATGCCTGCTCTGATGGCCTCATCTAGCCATTACTGCTTGGCTTCACTCTCTGCTTTACGCTTCTCGTGCCAAGCAGCAAAGTCAGCTCTAGCTGGGTCATTATATTTCTACCCGCCCCAAAAAAAATGGTCAGCTTCCCGTTGATTACCATTCAACAAGTTGGCACATACGGCCTTCTCGGCGTCACTCATCGCCCTCCATTGATTCGAGGCCCTTGCAACCACCGCCATGAGGTAGTCTTTGCCGACCTCCTCTGTCCGTATGTACTCTTCTCGTACGTGCTGAAGGTAACTGGAATCTTTCTCAGCATTTTCCCGCTGAAGGAACGCATTTATACACTTACCGAATGAAGCCAGACAGCGGGCGGCTACTGTCACGGAGGCGGCGGATACGATGCAGACCTTTAGCCGCCCTGCGACGATTCAGCTCCGACAAGATGCGAGGGTCCACTTGCTCGCGCCAATCGTCCATGCGCCTTTTATACTCTGCCCTCAGGCTAACGGCTTTCTCTCGGTATCGCTATCATGACGTTTAGAATACACGAACACCAAAGTGAATTAAGACGCAGACCTGCTTCTCATAGTCAGAAACCGTGGGCCAGGTCTGACCACCTTTTTTGGCGAGGCTCTGAGCGCCCTCACGGCTTTCGATCTTAGGCTGCTCACGAAGCCATTCCGTGTACCACAGTATGTAAGCGCTGCCCGGAGCCTTGGGTGGCTTGTGCTGGGAACCAATGGTGACTGTGAAGAGAGGTCGCGGACAATAAATACGGATGAGTGAGCTGAAAGGAATGGAAAGCGGCATACTCTTCTTCGTCTCGACCTTCTTCGCGCGACGCTTGGCAGGTTTCTTTATTTTGCCCTTTCCTGGGGCTTTGCGGCTTGACGTTGACTTTTTGCGCGTGGACTTGGGCTTTGACTTAGGCGCAGGCTTAGGTTCCGAGGTAGTTGTGGACTCCGCGTCTCGGGCAATAGAGGTAGTCGCAAGACTCCTCAGAACGCTCAATGCGAGAAACCGGTTGGACAAGATGGGACGCGTCGATAAAATTTGAGTGGTTGAGAGCATGGCTGGGCGCAAGAGCGTGCGTCTAAGTAAGAACGACAGCATCGTAAAAGTAGAGAAGGACCAAGTAGTATCCAATCCAAGGGTTCGTTGTGACGCGGTTTTCAACTTCAACAACATTCAGGTTCCGCTCCCCTAATGTCATGGGACTGTGTTTCCTATTTCAGACAAATCAAGATAAGATTAGATATGCTATCTTCTCTGCTTCTCTCACGCCCACCAGTACTCTTATCATGTCCTTGGAAGGCACATTGCCCGAAAGTCTCTTTTTTGACCTCGTTTCAGCAGAGGAGGTCAAAGCCGTTCATGAAATTGAGGTTCAAGGCAAGCCTACTTCCACCTTTCCATACATCCCCCATCTGATGATATGTGTTATTAGGTTTTTCAACCGAAGAAGCCGCCACCCTCGAGAAGCTACGGTACGTTTGCTATTTTCTGATTACCATACTCGATCTACATCGTGATACCCTTTTAGCTTCCGTCAGGCAAATGCCCCAGACCTCTTCCTTGGTGCCTTCGTTCCTCAGTCAAGCGGCAAACGTGCCCTCCTTGGTTATGTCGATGGCGTGCTCTCCTCAGAGGCCACCCTCACTTCTGAGTCCATGTCCACCCATGTACCCGGCGCGCGCAACGTGCTGATCCACGGCGTGTGCGTGTCTTCCGATGCACGCAGACGCGGGATTGCTAGTGCCCTTCTCGCGGAGTACCAAAGGCGCCTCGCAGCCACAGGTCCCTACGAACGCGCTCTCCTCATTGCGCATGAGGAAAAGGCTTCCTTCTACGAACGTGTCGGTTTCAAGTCGCGCGGTTTGAGCAAGATATCTTTCGCTGGGGTTCCCTGGATTGAACTTGAGTGGGTCGTGCCTCTTGAAAACCCAAGTGAACTCCAAAGCACCGCACAAGCGATCCCACCGGGGCTACTCGAAGCCTTACAAGGACAGGGCGCCACTCCGCGTCGGCAGGGACAGCTGCTTTTGTCTTTTCAAGGCGGTATTCTTGATGTCTCCGAGGAGGGTGAGGGAGACCAAAGGTCGAACGGCTTTGATTTGTTATGCATAAATGAACGTTGTAGGAGCATCATCCTCAAACGGGGCGTAGCCGTCCTTCGAGAACGCGAAAGTGTTCAGGTGAGCGTCCTTACCCACGCCTCTGGAGCGTTAATGTGGACACTCTTTGCGCAGATGGAGCCCATAGGCGGTGGTCACCCGGACCTCCCTGCTCTACCTCCTCCATCCGAGAAAACACACTGGTGGCTTGTGACGCCATCACCGATGGCGTTCGAGAACATTGGGTTCTCTAAGCCCACACTCTCAGGTTTGCTCACACTCAGCCCCATAACCCACCTTCTTACACTTCAATAACCAGACAAGCCCCTGAAACTCCTTCTATGTGCAGAGTGTGATCTCGGTCCCGTGGGCTGGTGTGAACCCGGCGGAAACGAATTTTGGGTCGCGTGCCAGCGCGTGCGGTATAAGTCATGATTCCAAATGGTCAACCGACTGAAGTGGGGTCTTGGGCTGATGGTCATTGGTAAATGGTGTCCTCGTGTGTTGTTTTAGAGTTACTGCATGTAGAGGATTCGTCGACCTCCACGTCAGACGACATGTAAACAAGTTTTCTGCAACTGATCACGACATTGCATTGTATCTGGTCATCTAACGCGCGGAATGGATGATAGACGATGATGAAGAGGGTCTCATGTAGTAGGTTTGGCGTCCGACGAATTCAGAACTGCAACTCAAATTGCCAGGCAAGCTGCTGTTTCAATGTCACGCTTGTGCGAAGTAGTGGTCTGAGTGGGAGTTGCGAGTCCTGGATCCATTATCTCGATGTGATGTGAGAGTGGAAACAGTTGGCTGGAAGGTAAAAAATCAACGAATACACCAGCGAATTAGCACTCAGGTGCAGCGCACCGAGGGCCCATACTCTCTATATCAAGGGAGTTACATTGGCACAACATGGCGAACTCGAAGGCGCATCGATGATGTGCAGGTCCATCCTGTGAAGGATCGCATTGCTGCGTTATTAATAACGCCTCCACACCCCCACCCTTACATAAGCTAGTACCCACACGCACGCGACAAGGATTTGTCACTCTTGTTTCTATGCTATGCAGTGCGATGCTGATGGCCGATGAACCGGTGATAATCCCCGACTGCGCCCTAATACAACTACTATCTTCAACTCTCACCACGACGTGATTTCGGTTGCGAGGAATCGCTAGTACTCCTCGAGAACCGTCTATAACGCGTCTTTATTCTGTTCCCAATCTTCTCTGGCCTCGAAGCACACACAGGTGTCTTAAGTCTCTACTAGTATGGACAGCTTACGGTCCATACCATCCTCCGGTCGTGGCGATCCTTGGTTCGAAGATGGGAACATCATACTTTCAGTAGAGGACGATGATGGCCATGTGCTGGAGGCCTTCAAAGTCCACCGGAGTGTCTTGGCACGCCACTCCGAAGTCTTCGAAACCATGTTCGATATTCCCCAGCCCACGACCACCTTGGATCCCATGGAGCAGATAAATTGCCCAGTCGTCCGCATGCATGACCGCCCCAACGAGCTATCATACCTAATCAAAGCTCTATACGATAGCCCGTAAGTGCGATGTCTTCCGTTTGGTACCGTTTTCCACTGAGCCCATGAGAACAGCGCGTTTAATCTACGGAATGTGGAAGACTTCTATCATCTAGCCGGAATATTACGCCTATCCTCCAAATATCTTATTTCTTATCTGCGTATTCAAGCCATCCAATATCTAACCAAAACCTGGCCATACACCATCCGTGGACACGATGAAATGGTCAACCAATCGTTGACAGCAGCTAATTCTGTCGATGGCACAACGTACCCCTACGTTCACCCATTACACGTTCTCAAACTTGCCCGCGAAGTTGACATTCAGATCATCGTCCCGTCCGCTTTGTATTTCTTATCCATGTACCCGCTGAAACGACTCCACGAACATCCCAAGCTACAAATTGATCATCCCTCCCGCCCATCCAACGAGCTCTCCTTTGAAGACGTGTCTCAGTACACCCTTATGTATCAACATCGCATCAACATAATTCTCAAGTTCATCTGCGACACTTGCAAGAAACGCAAATGCCAGACACCGGAGGAATGCCCCCAGGTTCAACTTGCCTCTCGTTTTAATATCGACCAGATGCGCATCCCATCGATGGGAGCGTTCCGTCTCATGGCCCAGGCAATGGAATGGGTTCACAAAGATGACACAATTTGCGGCCCCTGCAAACGCGCATTTTGCGAGGACGTATCAGTGTTGCGCGAGCGTCTCTGGGAGGAGTTACCTTCTGTCGTTGGGCTGCGGAGCTGGGAGGACTTATTGGCTAGTGACCTTCCGTCATCATAGTTCCTCGTGCATCACTCGTGGTACATCTGCGTACTGCAGCAAAATTGGTTTGTTTGGTTTAAGGGTGTATGACTAGCTTCTTGATTGTACAGTACATCGTTACTGACGGAACTGCATATCTACGAATGAACGACTCGGATATATACGGCAGAGGAAGTGCCCCATCCCTCTAACATCTAGCATAATTGGGATGGTACAGGGGTTTTGTGGACCGGGAGACTACATAGTACTGTGGTCCTCTGATTCCCCCACAAGTCAACCCATATCTTCAAAACCACTGGCCTCGCAACCTCTTCATGCCTTGATGACGTTCAGCAAAGCAACTTAAACAGCCCAACCCATCATTGTGCTCAAAATTAGGGTCATTCAAAGTACCATTATAATAATAAGAATACTACCCCAAAATACATCTGGTCTTGGAATTGTGGCTTTCAAGGATACCCGCACTTCGCACGACCCTGGACTGAGGATTACCTCATCTCCGTTTAACATACATGATGACTCGGATCTTGCGGATTTGCTGCGATAACGAATTGTATAATTGTGATTAACGTACGATTGGGGAATGCGGAAATCAGAATAAGAAGCAAGAAGCGACCTCAGGTGTCTCAGTAAAGTCGCTTGTGCGTCACGAGTGCGTCACGTTGCAGAGCACCAAACCAAACGCCGGGTGCTTCCGAAGCCAGCACGGTCCATCCCGTGTTTGTACGCACCCAGTCACCTAGTCACCGTCCACGCACTGGCACGCAACAAGATCATGAACCCTCCCTTTCAGAGACGCCATGTTATGCTGCTTTCTCAATTGGCAAACCGCATTGCCTCCATTGGCGCCCTGTGGTCGCCATCAGCAACGTAATACAATTTTGAATTGTCGGCAATATATCTTTGTAAGTGCAGTTTTGACGCCAGGGTACAACATCTGTGAGTCATCGTTTCAAAAATAGCCCAACTGAATTATCGTCGTTACGCTGGCGCAGCATGGGCCTGGATTGATGGCGTCTATCGTCACATCGTAGAACGGCGCTGGCGCAAGCGCCCCGTATATCTGGAATATATCAGGCAAACTCTCCTACTTCCTATCAACCATCAAATCGACCTCACAGTATTGCTATCCGCCGTGAAAATGGCCCCTGTTCAGCTGGGCAAGTGGCCGCGCACTCATCCTCCAACTCTATGAGCTTTGCTAATGCCTTCAGTAGACGAGGTTTATCAAAGCGTAGCGCAGAGTATCGAATATGCGGAGGCAACGATGGCGAAGACACGCACAAACGTCGAAAAGGCGCAGGCTTCGAAGGAGAACCGAAACAAGGTCGTCTCTAAGGCCAGCGAGATCGTAAATGCGCTCCTCGAGCCAGCTTCACAAGTCGTCAATTTGCTCGACGGGATCGGTGCTTTGTTCCCGCCATGCAAACTCGCTAGTAATATCCTCGCTGTGCGTGCCATCTCCGCTGCTTCCTCTATCTTGTAATCTCACCAAGTTCAGGCCCTAGTTAAGCTCGAGGTAGATAGGCGCGATAACGACGTGCGGATTGCCCTCCTATATTTGGACTTCGTGCGCTTTTTTTATCTCTGAGCGATGCTGCGGCGATCTGATCATTGTTGTAATGTAATGTCCCATTGTCAGGCGACAGGGTTGGCGAACCTAGGCACGCTGAAACCCGGCTTTCAAGCCGTGACGACCCTAACTCGCCCTCTTGAACTCTTGCTGTCGCGTTTCACGGGCCTGATGAAGGAGTTCGGTCAATTTTGCGAGTAGGTCCTTTACGGTATCCGTAAACACTGACTCACCTGCTTATCAAATCCCAGAGCTTATTATGAAGCCAAAGCGCTCAAATCTAAACTTAGTGAGAGGCCACCCGACAATGACTTCGACCGTGATATGTAATTCCAATTCACAGGACACTTACTATTCTCGAAGAACAACAGCGACAGCCTTCAAGGCTTTTCGAGCCAACTCTTGGCGCTCAAAAATGACTTGACCGCCCTCCTGACCCAACAAGCCGTGCTGGCGTTGAGTACACAGGCTAATACTCTTTCACGAATAGAGGCAAGCTTGGTCAAGAACCGCGCATTCTATGCTACTATCCGCGATGGGAACGAAGACAGTGCAAGAACTTTTGTATCCAGTCATGGTGGGGAAGAAGCAGTCCAGAGGGTAAGTGCAGAAGTCGAGGTATCCTTCGATCTGCTTCATTATTTCTGGATGTAGGACGACCATCTTTTGGAACAACTGGCCGCAACAGTAGGGGAAACCCTCACCCCAGCTATCATCAGGGCCGTTAAGGAAGGCGCAGAGGAGACCTTCAAACAGAGCCAGTGAGCCCCTTTCCCAGGTCGTCCAACAATCGACTGAAGAGTGCGACAGAGCCTCATTCATGTTGAAGCTCCAGTTTGCTTTGGAGCAACGGATTGATGAGTCGCAAGAAATGATCCTAAATGAGCTGAAGTCAGGTCCGTACGAGCTCATTCACGACCCTCACGTGAAGGAGATTTGGAAGAGTGGGTCCCTCCGTGTCTCAGGGATTTTCGCATTAACGAGCTATGGGATACTGTAACCAGATGCCGTGAGTGCTAACGTAGCCTTACAAAGAAGAGTACTTACCCCAAGCAAGGCTGCGAAAGAATCTAGCGTGAAACGTCGGCAATTTATTGACGGGATGAACTATTACTTCAACATACAATTCAAGAAGTATAAGGCAGATCACAACCGAGCGGAACGTGAGGACGCCTGGACCAGGAGCATCATCTCGAAAGTTCATTGTACGTAGTTTTTCGTACTATTGGATAAGTGCTTACCTGTCTACTGCCCCAGTTCACCCTGGTGAGCATCAGCCTGTGTCCATTAACTGACGCTGAATGGCAGTACAAAAAGCCATTGGTGATGCCATCGACGATGGTAGGGGTAACATCCTGAATTCACATTGACCGTTTTCCTGAAATTTATGACGTCACAGATTCTAGCGGCTATATATCCATCGAAGAAATCAACATATTCATGCGCAGAAAGCCTGAGAAGTGGACCGTGCCTCAATGGGTTGTATAGTACGCTCTCAACGTTTACTTTACTCTGACGTTCTTAACATGTCGCGACAGCTGGGCATATGGCTGGGATGCAGACAATCAGCTGTTCGTCGCTTTCCTCCGGTGCCATCTGTGAATATCTAACATTCTCTTAGGTACCGTGAACGGATCCTGAAGACGTATACGCAACTCGAGAAGCTCAGAGATGCAGGGGGTCCCCAGGCTACTCTTGTTGCTTCTTACCTCTCAGAAACGCAGGACCACATCACCGTCTTTGTCAGGAGCCTTTATAACATGCGTGAGCTTGATCCTTCCGCGGAGATGAAAATGGATCGTCTGCGCGAAGAGCTACGAGCTCGAGACGAGAATGAACTTAAGACACGCCTCAAAAGCGTCAACCACAAGATTGACTACTCATTGCTTGCAGCAGTCACGGGTTGCGAACGGGTTGAGGAGGTATGATAATTACGCTTGCCCGATGTAACCATGCTCACATTTGTACAACTAGACATTTTTCTCGCTCGCCTCGTTGCTGATCTCGCGACACTTATGGCTTATGGGCAAGCCAAACGTGTCCTCAGAAGTAGTCGAGGAGGCGACATCAAGCGTTATGGTGCTTGTCGAAGCCATGCGAGGGCGCATTGCGGACCTGAAGATGATTTGGCGACGCCAACGTATTGACGTTGATACACAGATCCGGTACTATGCCAACGGCATGCTCGAGGATTACTACAAAGTAAGATGCTTTCCCATTTGTCAGACGGTGTCAACGACTGTTCATTCGTTGTCAGAAATTCCGCAAGGAGGTGTTTGACACGGACGTGGAGGATTCCGAACAAAGTGATTGGGACTCCGATGACGAGTGGAATTCGGATGACGGGGTTGACGGTGAGCATACAGAGGGCAACGCGAACACGTCCAACGTCGCCGAGCAAAGTGAGCGATTGACCTAGTAATCCCGGGCATCGACTTGCTCATTCAGCCCCTACTCTTAGACCAAGCACCCACCAGTAGGTCAATCCCCGCTGGTGTCTATGATCCGCCACCCCAGCAAATGAGTCCACCCCGTGGGAATAACTATAATCGACAAAGTTCTGGACCAGCCACTAGGTCAATCCCCGCGGGTGGCTACGATCCGGTGCCTCAGCAGATGGGTCCACCCCACGGAAGTAACTATAATCTGCCAAGGTCTCGTGGACTAGGTCAGAACCAACAATACCCGGATAATGCCACATACCATGGCCCTCTGGGTCATGGGGGTTCCAGAGATGTCGCCTACAACTATGGCGAAAACGAGGAAGAAGGGGGAGGTGATGTGGACCAGCCAGAGGAAGTCGATGAAGAAGCTGAAGAAGAACCGAACCCGGAGGCGTATGACGAGGAGCAAGAAAACCCCGTCGGCGAGCCGGGCGAAGATGGAGAAGAGGAAGGACAAGATCTCAACGCCCAAGGTGAGGATGACGAAGGTGATGGTCAGGCGGAAGAGGAAGGGGATGAGGGTGGTTACGAGGAGCAAGCCCCGCCGCAGCAAGCCCCATCGCGCCGACGATGGAGATGGTGAGCAAGCGGCTGGTAAAGGCAGGAAAAAATAAGTGATCCTTTTGAACGAATGTGCGTGAGGTGAAAGAGATTACCAGCGTCGAACCAAGCTACCACTATATCAGATGTCTCTCAGTTACTTGTCTGTTTGTAATCCCACACTCGTTGGGAAAAGCCTGAGATTGCTAACACAGCACCGATTGATTTGCCTTGACGCCTCTTGCTCTTGCCAAACAGCGATGTACCAACCAGCAAACCCGACAACCAATATACAATCGGACATTCCCTCAACGCCCAACACCGATACGGTTTCCGCGCTAGCATCGGCGGTATTTGGGTTTGATGGAACCAGTGTCGAAAATAAGCGAAGGCCGAGGCCGTTTCACTAACCCAATGGAGGTGACTCGGAAGCTGAATCCCTGGCGGCCCATTCAAGCTCTCAGATCTCAGCGCTCAGCAACGATATCATTTGGAAGGTCAAAAGGGCCCGCTGCCACCGGTACTGCCCACACGAAACTTCCGGTACCTGGCGTGTTCTGATCTTCAAACAGGCCGAGGCCCACAAGTGAATGAGATGCACAGTCCGAATGCAACTAAATTCGTAGTTTGACATCTAACGTACCATTTTGAGTCGAACTTTGACGTTGACGCGTCTCGTGATTTCATTTCATGAGGTCCCTGACGCGTGACGCCCTGACGATACTCTTCGGGGCCCCTGGAATAGGAATGGAACTCGTCTCTTATCTTTGCAATTCAAATTTACAAGGTAACCACAGCGCAGAGCCAGGAATGCAGGCGGAGCGCGCATCCAGGGCGAATGATGGACACCAACTCGCATGTATTTAGACTGCCAGTGGCCCACTGGTGTATTTTATTCTATTCTACTCTGGCTTACTGGGCTCTATTCGTCACGCCTCATCCCCCCTCACCTATAAAGTGCTCCAGCTTCGTCGCGGTTGTGCAAATACAATCAGGAGGATTGAATGCTTCAGGGGCATTTTGGCCTGAAGGCTGGGCTCATCGACCGTCGGAGTCTGCGTCCTCATCTGGCGCTCACAGAGACGTAACTGTACGTTTGACTTGCGCCCACCCGACTTGGTAATTGTCATTGTCGACGACATTTGGTGGCTACGTCGACATCTAACACCGGACCCGGTACTCGCGAATTCCATGTGACTGATGGTGATTATACGGAAAACGGAGTCATCTAAAAATATTCATCATCAGCTCATATGTCCCTGAGGCGCATACTGCGGACCCAGGCCACATTTAAGAGTGCGCGTCTGATCAGGACAATGCTCTAGCCTTCCTTCCAAGACAATCCCCATGGACGCGAAAGCCAAGTCTCGTACCGCGAAGCCCAAGGCCGGCGCCGCAAAACCCGCTGGTGCGGCCAACCGTAAGCCCGATACCAAGCCCAAGCCTGGTGCCACAAAACCCAAGCCCCCTCCTGGCGCTGCAAGGCCCAAGCCCCCTCCTGGTACCGTAAAACCCAAGCCCCCTCCTGGCGCTGCAAGGCCCAAACCCCCTCCTGGTACCGTAAAACCCAAGCCCCCTCCTGGCGCCGCAAGACCCAAGCCCCCTCCTGGTACTGTAAAGCCTAAGCCCCCTCCTGGCGCCGCAAGACCCAAGCCTCCTCCTGGTGCCACAAAGCCCAAGCCAACCGCCACGCCCAAGCCTGGTGCCGCGAAACCCAAGCCTACTGCTACTGCTAAGCCCAGACCCAGTGCCACGAGCGGCGTCAAGCCCCGTGCCATTAAACCCCAGCCTGGTAGTAAACCCAAGTCCACCGGCACCGCTAACGCCAAAACCAGTGCCACTGTACAAGCAGTGTCTGTACAGATAGGTAAGTCGGCCGCATACCCCTAACCCCAAAAATATTGTTTCTGATGCCGTTCACAGAGGAGGTCCATGTAAAAGTAGTCCAGAGTATCCAAGTTGCCGCGAAAGCAATGTCGAAGGCGCGTGCGACTGTTGAGAAGGCCAAGAGTTCCAAAAGGGGTCAAAACATGGTCGTTTCCAAGGCCAGCGGGATCTCCAGTTCGCTTCTTGCACCTAGTCGTCATGTCGCCAAACTGCTCGCAGGGCATGGTGCCGTGTTTCCACCCTGCAAGAAAGTCAGCAAGTCCCTTGCCGTGAGTACACCCTCGTGGGCTTTCCGAGAAGCGACATCTCACTCACACACCACTTACGCAGTCACTAACCAAGCTTGAAGTTGACCAGCAAGAGAGTGACGTGCGCGTAGCCATCGTTCATTTTGACTTGGTATGCTATTTGTCGGAGAAGCGCGATTGCCATCTGATCCTTAACGCAACTGGCAGGCGAGAGCATTGGTGCAGTTTGGGGCATTGGATCACCAGGAGCGACCGCCTAGATCACTCGCTGAACCTCTCCGTGAGTCGTCGGAGCAATTCAACGAACTGATAGAAGAGTTTCAAGAATTTTGCGAGTACGACTTAGCTATCGGGCACGTATTGGCACCTACTAATCCGTACCTCCCCAGAACTTACTATGAAAACAAGGCCCAAGGGTCTAGCCTGAGTAAGAGCCTCACAACGCATCCTTTGGACGGAAAATTAAACACCATTCCCTTTTACAGAACACTTACTGCACTGGAAAGGCAACAAAGATTGCCTCGACGACTTTGCGGAGCGCATTGCGGGACTCAAGGAGGACCTTGTCGGCCATCTCTCCGAGCAGCCCACGCAATATTCCTGGGAGCACGCCGATGCGCTTGAACAGATTGAGTCAGAGTTGACGGACAATCGGGAATTCTATGCTACCGTTTGTGATGAGAAAGAAGAGATTGCGGAAGCTTTCGTAGAGGAGAATGGAGGGGAAGAAGCTGTTCAGAATGTAAGTTCGAACTTCCTGGTCAGTCCCCTTTCTTATGGGTGCCGGGTCCAGGATGACAGCCTCTTGGAGGAGCTGGCCGGTGAGGTGGGGGAGAAATTTGTAGATGGTGACGATGATGGCTACGGCGATGGTGACAACGATGGCGACGGAGACGGCGATGACGATTATGCTGGCATCGATGCTGCAGGAGACTACGGTGACAGTGGCAGTGGTCAGGATGATGACGGGGATGGCGACCAGGACGATGATGATCCGTATGGCGACGATGACGGTGATCAAGACTTGGACCCTGATCTCGACGACGATGGCGATGGAACGGACGGAGACGGTGATGACGATTATCCGGACTACGACAATGACGATGATGGCGATAACGACCTCGCATCCGGAGACGATGTTTACAGTCAGGGTGACGATGGCGACGATGACGGTGATGATGACGGACAAGTTGACTTCGATGATGACGACGGAGATGGCGATGATGACGACGGAGATGGCGATGGTGACGGACAAGTTGACTACGATGATGACGACGGAGATGGTGATGACGGAGATGGTGACGATTATGGTGACGGCGGGGACGGTGATGACGGAGACGGCGATGACGGAGATGGTGATGACGGAGATGGTGACGACGGAGATGGTGACGACGGAGATGGTGACGACGGAGATGGTGACGATTATGATGACGGCGGAGACGGTGACGATGGTGACGACGGAGATGGTGATGACGGCGGAGACGATGGCGATGGTGATGGGATCGATGAAGTGTACGATTAGATGAAGTCCCCCGAGGATTTCGTTTGGCTCTGATGGGGATGTGCCTCGGATAACAGAATGTTGTGAATAACTGTATGTACAAATAGCCTGCTGTCCCTGCTTCCGATATGAAGATATCTTCCGAACGAATTCGAGTCACTCTCATGGCCGCATAAAACGCCATTAGACATCGCAGTATTGCGCTAAACGATTCGCGTTGGGGAGGTCCTAGGGCGTAGATGTGGAGATGGGACGGGCCGAATTACAGTGTGTGTTTGTGTGAAGGGGGAGGGGTAGAATTCAGCCCATCTTTTGGCGACTTGCGGTGTTTCTTCCTTCTAGACGTGTCGATGTTCGGGCTGCGGTGAGTTTCGGCGTGTTACCCGTGACGGACTGAGGATGTGAAAGTACGGGGTCACTTGTTTCTTCTCGTTTCGTGGGTGAGGTCGAGAACGACTCCGATGAGGCCCGAGGGAATTAGAATTGGGTGGTGTTGGGCCCAAGTAGAGTGACATTGCGTCACTCCGAGAAAGGATAGGCAGATCCTGAGTAGAGGGAGCTCCTTGACTGCTCTTCACACTCGCCCGATAAGGTCCCTTCATGTTGACATCTAGGAAACCTTTCAGAGTAGTTGATTGGCTCAATGAGAGATCACGGGTCAGTTTCCGTTTCCAGCCGCCTTCGCCAAACGCTCTCTATGTCCCTGTTATAGAAATGTCTCGATCTGTCACTACATCGCCATCAGGTTCATCGTAGAGCAACGCATTGTAAGCCCATATGCCACAGAACCTGGAGTAATCAAGGGCCTGGGTGGGAATTTCCAATGTGGCGTTGTCACGGTCGTCCGCCAGGATGATCCTGTTCAAGTTTGCTGCACATTTACGAGCAAGCTATCCAAGACGATATTTTTGGGTAAAACCGGCCCGTTGTCATCGATCGTCGTCGGGGAATTGGACGAAAGCAATATCTCGTCCACGGATATGATGAAAAAGGGGGAGGAGAGGCAGTAGATGTATTTCAGTGTTGGTCGAACCAACAGGGGCAGACGATGAGACCGGCAAGGTAAGGGTAGAAACCTGGGACGTTTGACGGGGGAAAAGACTACAATGGTGGTGAACAGGCAGAGAGTGAGAAGGAAGAATAGGATTTTAATTCCCGTGACGATGAGAACTGTGCCAGTGGTGTGAACTTGAAGTCTGGGGCAGTGCATCATAATGAAGTCGAGGACATAATGGTGACTTGTCCCGTGACGACAAACGTTACGCAAGTAGTTGGCGAGGGGAGACAGTATTTGGTTTGGTACCGTTATAATTGCAATTGCAGAGGAATGCGTTTATCGCGACATTGTTGATCGTCGTGGGTCTCGCGCGTCTGCCATTAAGTAAGCAGGTAAGGACAATTCTATTTTTGGCGGTGTGTACCACATTCGCGTTATCCCAGTGCCTCCCTCGCTGTATGTATCTATTGTAACAACCTTAGGGGCTAAGAGTTGTGAGTTGAGTAGAAAATAAATTTGCCCCTCAGGCGGGCATCGGGCTAGTCAATAACAAGGTAACCAAACTGTACATTAAACTAAGACAGTCCGATATAACTAGCGGCGGCAATGCCGCGGCATAGGCCCTAGTATGCCGCTGAGGGCCGCGTTGCCAAGTGTAATGTCCATGATATGCGCTGTGGTCCCGATCCTATGTGATCGAGTCCCTGTCTTACCGGTGTTAATCCGACATCTATTCCATCCCAATTCAATTGTATGATTATCTCTAGTTGCGACACCTGGATTCAGTTTAGCCTCATTCAAGTTCACCCAAGGACAGATGATACGGCCCTGTGTCCATCCTTTCAGCCACATTGTGGTCTGATGTTCCGACCCTCCGGCGAGTGCAGTATCTCGTTGTACCTAAATGGGTGACGCATTGGACAGATTTGTACTGTGGCTCGGCGGCTTTCCCCCACCCACCCAATTTGGTAATGCTTTCTTTGATAGATTGTCGGTACAGGTACAGCACGGTGATCTGGCCCCGCGCTACGTAGCCTCATGTCTCCAAGTAGAACTCCAACAACAGTCCATTTGATAAAACGTCCGCAGTACTGGACCGTTCTTCTCAAGAACCGGTTCCTGGCGTCAGCATACTAGTCTCAGGTGAGGCCTATTTAACGGATGGCGTTGGACGCCCCAGCAATTGCCAACAAGAACCCCTCCTCCCCCTAGTATGTACGCAACAACCGGTAGCATTGCCCGAAAGTCGGGGCCCAATGCCGCGAAATTGAAGCCAACTGCGGCCAATGTTAAGTCCGGCGCTACCACTACTACAAGCCAGGGTGCCAGCGCTGCGGGTCCTAAGTTGCCTACAACGTCCAGGCTTAGTCCTAAGGTCGGGGCCGTGACTACTGCAGGCGTCGGACCTAGCGCCTCGAACGCCAAGCCTGGTACCAAACCCAGGCCTGGTGCTGCCAGGGCCAAGCCCAGTGCATCGAATGGCACCAAGCCTAGTACCCCGGGCATGAAACACCATGCGGCGAACGTCAACCCCAGTGCTGCTCACCCTAAACCTGGTAGTATTGTCAGGCCTCCCCAGGCTGGTGTTGCTGGATCCAAGCCCAATGCGACTAGTATACAAACTGTCTCTGCGCAACTAGGCAAGACGGCCGTGTGGCCGCACTCCCTCGATTGAACGAGGGTCCTGACATCGTCCATTTTGACAGACGTAGTCCATCAGAAAGCGATCCAAAGTATCGATGATGCCGACAAAGCAATGTCAATGGCACGCGCAGACCTCGAGAGGGCGAAGGTTTCCAAAGAAGATCGGAACGCGGTCGTTTCTATGGCCAACGAAGTTGCCGCCGCGCTTCTTGCACCCAGTCGTCAGGTCGTCCATTTGCTCGCCGGGCACGGCGTCTTGTTCCCACCCTGCAAGCAAGTCAGCAAGTCCCTTTCCGTGCGCATCCCCACTAGCTTTTGACCCCCGATACAAGTTCTCATCCACACCACACGCTGTTTGTTCAGGCGCTGTTAAAGCTTGAAGCTGGCAGGCAAGAGAGTGACGTGCGCGTGGTGCTCATTCATTTCGACTTGGTATGTTATTTGTCTGAGGAGCCTCCGTGCAACTGCCACTGATCCTTTGATGCAATGATGGTAGGCGAGAGCTTTGGTACAATTTGGGGCGCTGAATCGCAAGTCTCGACCTGCCAAATCCCTCGTTGATCCTCTTGGCGAGTTGTTGAGACACTTCAATGGACTGATAGAGGAATTCGGGAAATTTTGCGAGTGCGTTTTTGCTCCTGTGCTTGGTTGGCATTGTACTGATCGGTACCTTCTCAGAGCTTATTATGAAACCAAGGCGCCTGGATCTCGTTTTAGTAAGAAACTAAACAATGATTATTTTTGACCGCGAACCTCATTCCTTTGGCAGAACATCTACTGCGCTGGAACAGCAACAAGGATAGCCTTAACGGATTTGCTGGTCGTATTGCCGAACTCAAGAGAGGTCTGGGTGGTCTCCTTTCGCAGCAAGCCACACAACACCCCTGGAAGCACGCCAATGCGCTCGCCCAAATAGAGTCACGCTTGGTGTCGAATCGAGCGTTCTATGCTACCATTCACGATGCGGATGAAGAGGTTGCGCAAGCCTTCTCATCCAAGCATGGAGGGGAAGCAGATGTTCAGTTCGTGAGTTGTAATATCTTTTCATCGATCGTACTTTACTGATGTTTCTGGATCTAGGACGGCAGGCTCTTGAAACAACTGGCTGGATCGGTGGGGGAAGGTGTCACACAGGGCATTGCAAACGCCCTCAAGGGGAGTACGGCAAAGCAAGATCCGAAGGTTGCAAGGTAGAGACCCCACTTGGTATGGTTCAGCAGTCAACTCATGTAGTCGCAATGGAAGGACGTCCATCGGGTCAAAGCTCCAGAGTAGCGTGACTAAGTTGTTCCCAGGGTTGCAACCAAGGGACAAAAATCATCCGATGAGACGAAGGGCCGAAAATCATCCGAAGCCTGCTTCTCATGAGCCCACTCGCAGCCCTGGTGGGAAAGCGATTGATCACGACAGTGGGTGTTCCGCGTTTCGCGTTTCGACAAATCAGATCTTACTTACGATGTGCGGCCCGGGCTTGACCAGACTCTGTCACAGTCTCTGTGAGCGAGGTGGATGAAGTATACTATGAAGAGCAATATGTTTGGGAATATGAGGATGCTGGCAACGAACTGGTATATTATGACGAGGATCGAGAAGACTATCTTTGGGAGTATCGGGATATTGATGGCGAAGCAGGAGGAGTCGATGATGAGGACCAAGACGCCTATATCCAGGGCGTTGGCATACAACTGGATGGAGAGGACGATAGCGACCAACAGGATACCCTCCAGGAAAACGAGGAAGCTGAGGGTGATGACCAAGTCTATCCTCAGGAAGACGAATACGGTGGCAGCGAACCTGGAGGATACGATGGTGGTGGTCAAGGACCCTACGTGAGCGATGTTGATGGGGATAAAGGCCTATATCAAGGTCCCGAATATTACCCTCAGGGTGTTGGGGGGGATCAAGGGCCCGAATATTCTCCTCAGGATGGTGATGACGACGACGGCGGGGACGACGGGGACGACGGTAGTATCGACTGCAGACTCGATTAGTAGGAAACTGAAACTGTTGTACAAGTACAAGAATGTGACTCGGAATTGTCCGATGATATCTATGGTAACTTTATAGAGTATTTGATTGGCTCTTGAGCCAGGTCCGGGTCCGGGCATCAACTCCCCGACTTTGTCCTCACTTTCGTCCTCTTTTGACCATGTCTTCCACTTTCCGCACGTGTTTCGTGCATTTCCCAGCAGCGTCGAATTTCCTTCTTAACATACTCTTTCCAGTTCGCAGAGCCGTATCTCAGTCCTTGTTCGGGCCGTTGTTCCGCCCTTTATCAAGACAACGCCCTTTGGACGCTAGATATTTGCGGGACTTCCGTAGACTGCTCCACATCTCTCACCGCTCCACTCAGTATCCCGTGGTTGTATGTTCAATTGTGCCCTCTCAATTCCTCATCCCGGCTGTACGAATGCGTTTATCGCGACATTGTTGATAGTCGTGTGGAGCAGCGGCGCGTCTGCCATTAAGTAAGTACATTGAGGACAATTCTATCTTTATACTGTATGGACTTTTCCAAGTTATCTCTCACTTCAATTCGAAAGAAAAAGGGTGAATAGAAATAAAGGTCACGCTCGAGAGAACCCGAAAGCGTGCGATGGAGTGGTATAAACTGGGCCAACGACGGAAAACTAGAAGTCCTCCGAGGTCGCGCACCCGTAGAGGAGCGCAAATGGGCGCGAGAACGAGGGACGGATCGCTCCGTGAGAGCGAAGATGGAGACGTGACGGAGGGAATAACACGAGTCGCTCTGCGAGAGCGAGAATAGAGACGAGAAAACGAGGACGCACGGCTCACGAGGCGATAATACACAAGGTCGGAGTCGGTTCGACGGTCGAGAGAGACAGAGGCACGCGTGTGCAAGATCAGAAAGTGAGGCCAAAGATTGCCTGCCTTTCGGCGAAAGGCAGGTAAAGGTATTTATATGATGGCGGCAACATGAGATGCACAGGATACGCTACGAATCAGGAGAAGGGAAAAGGAGGTTTGAACAAATGAGAGGTCTTGCCGGCAACAGACCCGTGCGGCGTCTTAAGGAGAGTCGGTGTCCAGAGTAGAAGCAGAAAATATATTGTAACTTGAAGCGCGACGGCGGGTGCAGGAACGAAGACAAGGCGACGTCGTTCGGTGTCCAAGAGCTAAGTAAGGAGAATCTAATAAGGAGAGCGGGAGGTCTAAGACCAAGTGACAATAAGAGAACATACGAAAAGGGGAGAAATCGTCCTATAACAAGGATCATTCGTATCCAACAAGGCGAGTTCCAACGGAAAGCTCGACCAGCAAGGTGTCGAGCTCGCTATCCAAGACGTTGATTTGACAGTGGTCGAGGCGGCGCGCATTTGTGGCATCGGCCAGTGAAGGGTTGGGCGATCCACTTGAGTTTTGTGAGCTAGGATTGGAGGAGTGATGACGGGGACTTGAGAGGGAACAACAGGGAGAAAGAGGAGGAGGGATAGGAAGGAGGCATGGCGTGGCATGTGAAGTTGAAACTGAGCAAGGCGAGTTTGGCGGTTGCTGCGTCACGTGGTTCGGTCAGCTCGTTTTCCAAGGTTCCAAGGCCAACGCATATGCCATCGTTCAAGTTACACCAGTAGAACAATTCTCTCGTCTTTTTCTCTTTTTAAGGCCATAGTTTTCGCTCCATTCACGTCAGCAATCGAGCATCTTGGTTTCCAGAGGTTGCTCAACTTGAGCAACCAGACCAGTGGAAACCGACTCGGACTCGACGGAAACCCCTCACAAATACACACAGGACAGAAACCTACGATTACTCGGTGAATTTACGTAGAGCTAGTGTAGATTGACCACCTTGGTTTCCAGACTCCAGGTTATCGGAAATCCAGAAGGCAGTGGAAACTGATGGAAATTCGGAACCTATTTTTTTTAAATCTATATTTATACTGCGTGCAAGCTTGTGCCAGGCGCACTCTCACTACACTATGCGCACAGTCAAGTTTAAGTTTGGCTATAGGGCAGTCCATCAATACCTTAAACTGTAGGCACTTTGTTATATACTGTAGGTAAGTTCGCAACAGTTTGTGCCCTCAGTTCCCCGTGTCTGACCTGCACGCATCCTGAGAGTGGTTACAGCCGAATACCATACCATAGTTCCCATGTGTGACCTGCGCACGTTCGTGCTCTGGCTGCCCGGAGTTCATATATTCATATTCTACAGGAAAAGGGGCCATTGGCTTCGATAATCCTCCGACCTCTGACGCTGGCATCCCGGGCCCTCGGCTCAATCAGCTGTTTCGGACATCTGTCTTTGTCCCGTCTCTTCTTCAAAGACTTGACTCTGGGGCATTGTCGATTATGATGACCGTCGGAACGAGAGCGGTGAACGTTCCGTTCCTTTGTTATCCTTTGCTAAGTTGGGAACGCGGCGAAGCGCGCGTCTAGATGAGCATGAAGCGCCTGCCTATTAATACCTCGGCCCTCGCTTATACGTTCGTCCCAACTGTATGGTCATCTCCATGCAACACGCTGCATTTATCCTCATTCGCCCAAGGACAGATCATACTGCCCTGGATCAACCCTTTCGGCCACATTGTGGTCTGATGTTCCGACTCCCCGGCGAGTACGGTATCTCGTTGTACCTCAATATTCTCAATGGCCGACACATTGGACACACTTGCACTGTGACTCATCAGCTTTCCCCCACCCACCCAATGTGGTAATGCCTGCTTTGATGGATTGTCGGTACCTGTGCAGCACCGTGATCTGACTCCGCGCTACGTAGCCTTTACGTCTCCAGGTGGAACTCGAACAACAGTCTATTTGATAAAAACGTCTGGGGTACTCTAGTGTTCTTCTCGAGAACCGGTTCCTGGCGTCTAGCGTACTGGTTTCAGGTCTGGGGCTCATTCGGAGTCATTTAACGGACGGCGTTGGACGCTCCAGCAATTGCCAACAAGGTTCCCTCCTCCCCCTATGGACGCAACAACTGGTAGCACTGCCCGAAAGCCGAGGCCCAACGCCGCGAAATCGAAGCCAACTGCAGCTCATGTCAAGTCCAGCGCTACCACTAGCCATGGTGCCAGCGCTGCGAGTCCGAAGTTGCCTAGTACAACGTCCAAGCTTAGTACTAAGGTCAAGACTACTGCAGGCGTCGGGCCTAGCGCCTCGAATGCCAAGCCTGGTACCAAACCCAGGCCTGGTGCTGCCAGAGCCAAGCCCAGTGCATCGAGTGGCACCAAGCCTAGTACCACGGGCGTGAAACACCATGCGGCGAACGTCAACCCCAGTGCTGCTCACCCTAAACCTGGTAGTACTGTCAAGCCTCCCCAGGCTGGTGTTGCCGGATCCAAGCCCAATGCGACTAGTATACAAACTGTCTCTGCGCAGCTAGGCAAGACAGCCGTGTGGCCGCACTCCCTCCATTAATGATCACTTGACAGACGTAGTCCATCAGAAAGCGATCCAAAGTATCGATGATGCCGACAAAGCAATGTCAATGGCACGCGCAGACCTCGAGAGGGCGAAGGCTTCCAAAGAAGATCGGAACACGGTCGTTTTCAAGGCCAACGAAGTTGCCGCCGCGCTTCTTGCGCCCGGTCGCCACGTCGTCCATTTGCTGGCCAGACACGGCGTCTTGTTCCCACCCTGCAAGCAAGTCAGCAAGTCCCTTACCGTGCGCATCTCCACTAGCTTTTTGACCCCGCGATACACGACCTCACCCACACCCCACGCTGTTTGTTCAGGCGCTGTCAAAGCTTGAAGCTGGCAGGCACGGGAGCGATGTGCGCGTGGCGGTCGTTCATTTCGACTTGGTATGTTATTTGTCTGACGAGCCTCTGTGCAAGTTGCAACTGCCACTGATCCTTTGATGCAATGGTAGGCGAGAGCTTTGGTGCAATTTGGGGCGCTGAATCGCAAGTCTCGACCTGCCAAGTCACTCGCTGACCCTCTTGGCGAGTTGTTGAAACGGTTCAACGGACTGATAGAAGAATTCGGGAAATTTTGCGAGTGCGTTTTTGCTCCTGTACTCGTTTGGCATTGTACCAATCGGTACCTTCTCAGAGCTTATTATGAAACCAAGGCGCCTGGATCTCGTTTTAGTGAGTAACTATACAATGATTATTTTTGACAGCGAAACTCATTCCTTTGGCAGAACATCTACTGCGCTGGAATAGCAACAAGGATAGCCTTAACGGCTTTGTGGATCGTATTGCCGAACTCCAGAGAGATCTGGGTGGTCTACTTTCGCAGCAAGCCGCACAACACCCCTGGAAGCACGCCAATGCGCTCGCCCAAATAGAGGCACGCTTGGTGTCGAATCGAGCGTTCTATGCTACCATTCACGATGCGGATGAAGAGGTTGCACAAGCCTTCTCATCCAAGCATGGAGGGGAAGCAGATGTTCAGTTCGTGAGTTGTAATATCTTGTCATCGATCGTACTTTTACTGATGTTTCTGGATCTAGGACGGCAGGCTCTTGAAACAACTGGCTGGATCGGTGGGGGAAGGTGTCACGCAGGGCATTGCAAACGCTCTCAAGGGGACGACGGCAAAGCAAGATCAAAAAGTTGCAAGGTAGAGACCCTACCTGTTACGGTTCAGCAGTCAACTCATGTAGTCGCAGTGGAAAGACGTCCATCGGGTCAAAGCTCGTGACTAAGTTGCTCCCAGGGTTGCAGTCAAAGGCCAAAACGCCCGAAACTCATCCGGAGCCTGCTTCTCATGAGCCCACTCGCAGCCCTGGTGGGAAGGCGATTGATCACGACAGTAGGTGTTCCGCGTGTCGACAAATCATATCTTACTTACGATGTGCGGGATTGCCCAGACCCTGTGAGCGCGGCGGATGAAGTATATGAAGAGCAATATGTTTGGGAATATGAGGATGCTGGCAACGAACTGGTATATTATGACGAGGATCAAGATGACTATCTTCAGGAAGATAGGGATATTGATGGTGAACCAGAAGGAGTCGATGATGAGGACCAAAACGCCTATCTCCAGGAAGTTGGCATACGACTGGATGGAGAGGATGATGGCGACCAACAGGATACCCTCCAGGAAAACGAAGAGGCTGAGGGCGAACAAGGAGAGTATTATGATGATCAAGATGTCTATCCCCGGGAAAACGAAGAGGCGGAGGGCGAACAAGGAGAGTATTATGATGACCAAGATGTCTATCCCCAGGAAAACGAAGGGGCTGGGGGCGGACAAGGAGAGTATTATAATGACCAAGAAGTCGATCCCCAGGAAGGCGAAGACGGTGGCAGCGAACCTGGAGGATACGATGGTGGTGGTCAAGGACACTACGTGGACGATGGGGATGGGAATCAAGGGCCGAAATATTATCCTCGGGACAACGACGGTTACGATGACTGATAGATGAAGTGCCCAGAGGTGACCATATATCTGCACAGAGTCGGGCAGTAGGAATCTGAAACTGTTCTGTACAAGTACAAGATACAAGACCGAATGACATGACCGTTTGGTTGACCCGGCTGATTCCGATGATGTCAAATGTCAATGTACAATTATGGTAACTTTATAAGTTAGAGTCTGTTTGATTGGCTCTTTGTGCCGGGTCCGGCCCATCAAATGCATCAACTCCGACTTTGACTTTGCTCAAATTTCGTTCTCTTTGACCATGTCCTCCACCTTCCGTACGTGTTCCGTACATTTCCCAGTGTTGAATTTCCCTCTTAACATACTCTTTTCAGTTCGCAGAGCCGTATCTCAGTCCTTGTTCCGACCCTTGTCAAGACAACGCCCTTTGGACGCTAGATATGTCCGAGACTTCCGTAGACTGCTATCCACATCTTCCACCACTCCAGTCAGTATCCCGTGGTTCTATGTTCAACTGTGCCCTCTCAATTCTTCATCCCGGCTGTAGACCCCGCCTCCGAGTCCGCCGCCGCCCCACCCGGAGCTCTCTCGATGGCGTCGCGCCCTTCAAACTCTCGGAAGAGTCACCCTTATCACCATCGTAACTTCCGGTGGCGTCTTTTACTATATCACCCAAAGGGAGCGGCATCCCGGCCCACAGTTACCTCACGACCCCTCGAAGAAGAACGTCGTCGTTGTCGGCAGCGGATGGGGCTCAACAGCATTTCTCAAAAATCTTGATACGTCCGAATATAATGTGACGGTCATCAGTCCCCGCAACTTCTTCCTCTTCACCCCACTCTTGCCAAGTGTCGCGGTCGGTACAGTCTCCAGCAGTTCTATCTTGCAACGTACGTTACCACATCTCTGTTCGTCAGCTCCCGGCTTACCATCGAGCTAAGCCATTCGGTACCTCACCCGTCACAAGGATCGAAAAATTAATGTCATCGAGGCCGAGGCAAAATCTGTTGATGTCTGTTCATCGTCTTTACATCTCGCCAAGTCCTCATTTGCTCTGTAGCCCATAGCGAAAACCATCACGTTTGCTGGTGCGGGTTTCTTTGTGCCCCAATATATAGTGTCGCTCACCGGCACACACACAGATGAAACAGAAGTTCAAGGCGAGGTTTCGTCAACCACGATACCATTCGATTACCTCATCTATGCCGTCGGCGCTGAGACCCAGACATTCGGTATCCCAGGTGTCAAAGAACATGCCTGCTTTATGAAGGAAATCCAGGACGCGGAGAAGGTAAGTTACCATTTCGAAGTACGCTGGAGAGGTCTAAACTGCGTTCCCCAGTTCAAGCGTCGCTTCATGGATTGTACGTTATGTGATAAGGCAAATTTCCTACCGAGATCTCATCATTGTATCAGGCGTCGAGTCGGCTGGCTTCCCTGGTCAAAGCGAGGGGGAGATTGAACGTTTGTTGCACATGGTGAGCACCGTCTCGTGATCCCCCGACTGTCTGCTGATAAGATTAGGTTGTCGTTGGTGGAGGGCCAACTGGGATCGAAGTTAGGTTGGTCATGAAGGGGTCTCAGTCAAACTTTATCTAACTTAGTTATAGCGGGGAATTGCATGACTTCCTTGAGGTCAGCAGCTTTTTGCCCATTCGGTTTCTGTTTCTCATTTCTTGTAGGATGACCTCAAGTCATGGTATCCCGAGCTTTCCAGCAAAATCCAGATCACTCTTATCGAGGCCTTACCCTCGGTATTGTCAATGTTCAGCAGAGAATTGATAGATTATACCGTCTCTACGTTCAAAGAGTCAAAAATCGATATATTGACTGGAACCATGGTGAAAGAGGTCAAGGAGAAGAGCGTTGTGTTACAGATGCCGGACAAGACCATCAAGGAAGTGCCGGTTGGCATGGTTGTATGGGCTGGGGGAAATAAAGCACGAGCGGTGTCTGTTGACCTCATGTCGCGCTTGCCCGATGCCCAGAAGAACAAACGGGGTATCACCGTTGACGGTGAGGCAGTTCTTTCGTCCTGATGAGTCGTCGTCTGACTCGGTTGATTCGTTGATCAAAGATCACCTTTGTACGGCAGGCACAGATGGCACCATCTTTGCCCTGGGCGATTGCACCTCTACACAGTACGCGCCGACGGCACAAGTCGCTTCGCAACAAGGGGCCTACCTTGCGCGTTTGTTTAAACAGCTCGCAAAGCGTGACGCGCTGCTGGAGCAGATTGCGGCTGCTAAGCAGGAAGGAGCGAACACTGAGAGCTTGGAGAAACAACTGACAAAAATAGATAATTTGCGGCCGTTCCACTACTCGCATCAGGGTTCTCTCGCATACATTGGATCTGAAAAGGCCATCGCTGACCTAGAGTTTCTCCACCACAAGGTGAGACCGATATCTAATCATTGAGAGACCCAGTTGTAACGATGTCGGTAGTTTTCCTCCGGTGGCGTTGCGACGTTCCTGTTCTGGCGGAGTGCTTACTTGAGCACACTCTTTTCCCTCCGGAACCGGGTCTTGGTCGCTACTGATTGGTTAAAAGTGAAACTCTTCGGACGGTGAGCGGCAATCTTGTCACGTTTGTCACCTCGGGCTGATGGTCCTTCGCAGTGATCTTGTCCGAGATTGAGCAAAGGGACGCTACCATTCTCTCTAGATAACCATAGATAGACTATCTTATGTCCACATTTTAACTACATAGAGCGCAGTCAGGTTGTCCTCTGACTGTCTTTTATTGTAAACGTGTTCTCGACTAGAGTGTTCCGATGATGATGGCATATTGATGGATGGATCAACCCGACAGACTCGGGATTTGGTCGTCTCAGCACAGCACTCCGATTCCCACGGCCACCGTACAACTATTTTATCATCTCGGAATGACCACCCAACATTCAATCCCCATCTTTTCATACACTTCTCTTCATGACCGAGACAGACGTTTACAAGGTCTCCATCCTCGGCAAGGACTCTATTCACTGTGGCTTTCATCTAGCCCCCTACATCGCACGCACCGTCCTCGACACACTCCCAGCCTCCACATATGTCCTCATCACAGATACGAACATAGCACGCCTACATCTCGATTCATTCCAGAAATCATTCAATGAAGAATTGACCCACTTGGGTAAACGATCTCGTTTTCTAACGCACACGATCTCTCCAGGCGAGACCTCGAAGAGTCGCGAAGGCAAGGCAGCGATCGAGGACTTTCTCCTACTGAATAAATGCACGCGCGACACCGTGATTCTTGCGCTCGGCGGGGGCGTCATTGGCGATCTGGTCGGCTTTGTCGCCGCGACCTTGTGCGTCCTCTTCTGTCCCTCCTCTCCCTCTTTCGTTTGTTGTGCGTGCGGGCTCACATCGATCGATCGATCGACGCGGGCAGCATGCGCGGCGTGCGTTTCGTGCAGATCCCGACGACTCTCCTCGCGATGGTCGACTCGAGCGTGGGCGGAAAGACCGCGATCGACACGCCGCACGGCAAGAACCTCATCGGCGCGTTCTGGCAGCCCGAGTACATCTTCATCGATGCCGCGTTCCTCGAGACCCTCCCCGCGCGCGAATTCTCGAACGGCATGGCAGAGGTTGTCAAGGTGCGTTTGTTTACTTTTACTTTTCATTCGTTCTTATTAAAAATAAAATAAAAAAAGAACGCCGCCATCTG
>Ga0307510_10001313_pt1 | contig 27085 bp, 38 predicted proteins | sample 12_EM_MG_FD_207224 | JGI IMG/M metagenome (GOLD analysis project Ga0307510, IMG submission 207224) | Populus trichocarpa ectomycorrhiza microbial communities from riparian zone in the Pacific Northwest, United States - 12_EM | ecosystem: Host-associated > Plants > Roots > Unclassified | place... | reverse complement strand
GTTCTTCGCCCATCTCCATTCGCAGGATGGCAGTATGGCGGATTGGTCCTTGTTTATTCATGGTTCCATCGACGTTTCTTGGGTAAATTGGTTTCGCGAGTGTAGTCGTGGGGATCTTGTGTGCGTTAATAAACGAGATATTACAGTAGACGCCTTCGGCTCCACTGTCAAGTATTGCATGAGCATCGATTTTTCTCCCGTGGCATACGATTTGAACTTTAACCCGAATTGACAGGGAGCGTATATTTCGAATTGTATCTACTGGTACATGGGGAGCCTTGGGGACTTGGAGATTTCGGAGATTGCTAGAATTACAACGGGATGGTGGTACAACTCTCACTGACGATGCAACAGGAGAGTGGGCTAAAAAGACGCGTGATTGATGTGGGCCACATCAATGTCCAGGGGGTCCGTATTGAAGACGGATAACATCTTGATGGGGGCGTCCATGACGTTCATGTCGGCGATGGGTGCGAATTGATTGGTGGACAGCTGATTTGCTTCCACATTATCATGGATACTCATTTTATCCATGTCTTGGTCCGGGATAGAGTCCATTTGACGTAAGGAGGTCCCGGGGCGTTTGCCTAGATTGCAATTGGTGGCGACGTGGCCTGGTTTGCCGCAGTACATGCAGAGCTTTTCTCTGAAGCGGCGTTCCCTTTCTTCGGGGGAGAGCTTTCCTCGACGAAACGAGGTTCCACGGCTACGTCCTCGAAATTGACCGCGGCCACGTGTGACATTTATTTCCGCGGTAGGGTCTTCTTCTTCAATGGTACGAATTCGAGGGGTAAAACGACCTCTTCCGCGTCCTCCTCCCGTGGAAGGTGTATAGGAGGATCGTGGTGCGAACATGCGGAAGGAACGATCCAGGTCTCGAGCTTTATCGACGAGATCTGGGAGTGTGGCTGGCTGGGGTGATAGGGCAACTAGTTTCTGTTGGAGTGCCGCGTTAATGCATCGCCTGAAAGCGTACATCTTGGTATTGTCATCGACGCCTGATCATTGAGCATGGTGGGTCCAATCTTGGTACCAGTCGTTGAATTCTCGGTTGCCCATGTACGTATCGTGCATCCCTTTAATAGCTTCTTGTTGGACTTGGGGAGGGATGAATTGCTTTTGGAAAGCAGTCTGGAATTGGATCCATGTCCCATAATTGGTTGGGTTGGCTGTTAAAGCGTCAGCAATGCAGTCGCTGGCCCAATCTCCTCCACAAGTACCAGCTTTGAAGTTGGTTAATGCTGCTGGTACTTTCTTGTCGTCAGTATTGTAGACTGCGTCGTTCATTGTATAATAATTGGCCAGGGTGTTCCAAAAGGCTTGGGCCTTTGTTGGGTTCCCATCATAGGGATCAGGGGTACTTCCCAAGAGTTTGGGAGTCGCAACGTTTCCTGCCATGATAACTGGGGGTGGGGGTGGTGCTGGGGGACTAGGTGGTTTCTGCAGTGGGCCTGTTCTTCCTGAGCAAGGCCAGTGAGGAGGGATCTGCGGTGGTATTCCCTTGGGGTTTCCTTTCGGTACAGGTGGTGTCTCTGGCTGGATTGCGGCGGGTACTGGAGTGGCTTGCGAGGATCTCGAAGTGCTGGCAAGGGTCTGGGGTAAAGGTTCTTCGTTTGCTTTGCCTTTGGACACGGGTGGAGTAGGAAGTGAACTTTCTTCTGGTATTGAAAGTTTGGAGCTTCCAGGAAGCGTACTTGTTGGACAGGACGGGGTTCCTTGGGGACTTGGGGTACTAGGGCGACTGGTAAGTTTCTGGAGGGTAGCAACGATCCGTGTTTCAGCTTCTTGTAATAAGTTGCTAACGTTGAGTGTGTCCTCGTCTGTGGATGATTTACTGTGTGTGGACTCGTTGTCGGAGTCAGAGTTGTGATCAGATCCTGCTGTGATAAAGCTATCGGCTTTCTTGATTTCTTCAGGAATCTGGGGCTGGGTGTCTTCTGCTTCAGAAGTACTAGGACTTTGGAAATGTACCTTCCGGTTGTTGAGGTATTTCCACTCGGAATATAGGGTATCCCACTTGATTTGTTTACTGTGAAAGGTAGCAGTACGTTGTATGAAGTCAAAATTGTCAACTTCATTGAGGTGGAGTATTGTGGGGACTGGGGAATGTAGACGTGGTAGGGGCCGGGGCCAGTGGGTTCGAGGAAGGGGAAGCCGGGGACGATGAACTCAGGGCTGGAGGCAACGGTGGGCGACCAGGGGACGACGGGGGACGATGTGGAACTAGGGGGGTACTGGAGACGGGGGCTTCTGGGGCTTGGATAATTCCAAGTGTTGTGGGGACTGTTGAGGACGTTGTTGACGACCTCAAGGGCAGCAGCGGAGTTCTCCTGGTAGACGGCGTTCAAGTCGGACCAAGAGGCGACGGAGATGGAAGGGGAGGACACTTCCAAACAGTCAGCTTCAACTTTAAGAGACTGTTCTAATGTTGGGAACTCACTACTTTATGGGTAGCGAGACTCGACGATGGTGCGGAGTTGAAGGTGACTGATCCAGAGGAGCAGCAAAGAGATGTTGAGGAGGAAGAGACAAAAGGCGAGGAGAGGCGGGATGGAGTAGACTATAGAAGAAGACGGGCGGAGTGCTGCTGACGATGAGGGAGCTTTGAAAGGCTCCAGTGTGGGGGATTGACAAGAGAACAGTCTAAGGACTGTTCACCTAAATTTGTAGGTCTTATATACTAATACAGGGTGGTCTGTACGCAGTTTAGGGTAGGTAAGTTTACAGGTAACGGGGGACTGCACAGTCAATGCGCAGCAACTGCGGATTACATAATACATCTCGATTAGGGTCTAGCCCTAATGAGTCACGTCTTCGTTGATCGAGTCGCGTCATGTGTTTGTTGATCGAGTCGCGTCGCATGTTCATTGATTGTTTAGTGGACGTGTCTTGTTGATCGTTCCCACGATCTGCCACATGTTGATCAACGGGTTAGATGCACATCCAAAGCGCGTCTTGTCAGGTGATGTTGTTGATGACCAGTTCCTTGATAGGTCATGTGTTATCTTCCCAGGGTCATGGGTCGTAGGTTCCCAGGGTCACGTGCTGATAAGTCACGTGATGTACAAGTGGCGAAGGGGTCACGTGATGAGTCACGTGCAGGGTCATGTGATATGTTCCCACGGTCATGTGGTCTTGGAGTTATGGGTTTGTAGCTGAGACTGGGGGGCACGAGTACCGCTCACGACAGTCAACAAGAGATCGTGACCTTCCCTCAAGTAGTCAAGCCGTTTTACTTGTCACACAGCCAAGCTCTCCAGCCGAAGACCCTCAGATCACCCATATCAGGTTGGCCAATGTCAAGACCCAGAGTTGCCATTGCCCCATGCTGTACACACCCTGTGCTGCCCTTGCCGATGGCTCCAAGGTCTGGAACCATAAGGAGGATTAGGAAGGACTTGGGTTGGATATAGAAAGGCTTGGGATTCAGTGTGCACTTTTCTCTCTTATTTTGTCTTAGATTTGCTTGCTCTCCATTTTTTGTTATCTGCATTAGATCTAGTCTTTGGCCTTGAACATTGCCTGTACCATTTGTCGCCAACACGCTTGACATCACGCACTTTGCAACGATTCAGTAAAAATTGGACATATCCTTTTCGTTCCATATGACACCACACGGCCTGTTGCCAGCATAGAAGTTCGTCTCTCATTTTTCATCCTTTCTCACTTACTTCGCGTGTAGAATATTTATTGTACTTTGCATATAAATACCCCGGCCTAGCTTCATCAATAAGAATCAATATAGAAGGCAATTGCGGCCTCATATCCCTCTTTATTCCATGTGCTTCTAACTGTGTGACAACCTTGCGAGCCCACTGTGCTGTGACTGTGTTTCTATTATTCTTGATTTGTATCTGCCCTTGCCATTGTCTGTCCTTGTCATCTCCACCTTCATCATCACTGCTGTTTCCGTCATCACCATTGTTTTTTGCCATTGCCACTGCACCGTTTCATTGATGCATCGCAACGTTAGCTATCTTCTGCGACAACACTCCGACATCCTTGTGTCTCCCCATTTTCATCTGCACGTTCTTGCTAGTTCAGGATTGTGGCCTCTTCTTCTCTCAGCCTCTCTCTCCTGGAGACTTCTCTCAAACTCAACATGCAGACGCCATTCTGCCTTACAGTTTTTGCAGGTAATACAATAGTGTGGGCCAGGCAACAAGGTACTGTTTTCATTGATAAAGTAACCCATTTGGACATCATTGAATTGACTTGACAAGGTGTATGTCATGGTGTACCAATTTCACTGCCCCCACCTGAACTGCCCAATAACCTTCAAGAGCAAACGTGGGTGAACATATCATATCTGCACAGTCCATTTCAACCATCCAATAAATGTGCAGCATGATCAAGAACAATGCAAAGATGATAACCACCACTGGCAGGACCAAGAATACGAAGGCCATGATCACCAGTCTGCGGATGGTCCTGATGATACACATTCCACCCACTGGCATAGCGGGGGTTCTGTATCACTTGTTAATGACCAAGACCCTGTTGGCCCAGGCCAGAGGAAGGAGCACCCCCATCTGACTGGTATGTGGGCCCTCTATGTTATGTGCCTGCACTAACCACCAGGCTTCTGATTAGCACTTCCCTGTGACCAGGATGGCAACGCCCTACCACTGGGCATGCCACCACCACTGTGAGCAACAGTGCCACAAGGGGACTGGAGCCTGTTTGATAGTGAGGTGCAATTTCGCCTCACTGAGCTTCTCTACCAGTGTGCAGAGCTTTCTACCACAAATATAGATACCCTTCTTGAGTTATGGGTGAAGTCATTGGCTGATTTTGATGCATCTGGCCCATTCTGATCTCAAAAGGAAATGCATTCTATAATCAATTCATCTATGCTTGGTGACGTTCCCTGGCAGTGCCTAGTGACAGAAATATCTGAAGACGTTGACGAGCAATCACCTAGTTGGATGCAGACAAAATATGAAGTCTGGTATCGCAACCCCAATACTATTGTGTCAACGATGCTAGACAATCCGGACTTCAAGGGGCAATTCAACCTTTGCCCATATGTAGACATTGGCACAGATGGAAAGCATCATTGGAGCAATGTGATGTCAGGCAATGTTGCATGGAGACATTGTGTGAGTTATTTGATCTTGCAGTCCACTGTGTGTCCAGGCACACATGTGTTGACAATCCCATTACAGAATGTGATTGCAGAGTCCAATCCCCAGGCATTGGGTGCGATGTATTGCCCAATCATCCTTGGGAGTGACAAGACAACCATATCAGTAGTGACTGGCCATGTCGAGTATTATCCCTTATACTTATCTATTGGTAATCCACACAACACCATCCGACGTGCACATCACAATGCAGTGATCCTGATTGCTTTCCTTGCAATTCCTAAGAGTATGTGAATCCACCTATGACTATCAACTTGTACATAGCAGGACCTCAGGCTAACAGCCTCAATCACTTTCCACAACGCAGGTGATCGCAGATTTGATGATAGCCTGGCATTTCGAAAGTTCAAACACCAACTTTATCATGCATCCGTAGCAGCTGTCCTGAGTTCATTGCATCCAGGGATGGAAGACCTGGTCATTTGTAGATGCCCTGATGGGCACTTCAGGCGTGTCATATATGACCTTATTGCCTTCATCACTGATTACCCTGAGCAAGTGATGCTCATGGGTATTGTCCAGGGCTGGTGTCCCAAGTAAGCAAGTCACTGGTAATCTAGTAATCCCCACCGCATGACTTACAAGTATTATCAGGTGTACATCGCAACCAGATGACCTTGATATATATTCACTCCCTTGAACACCAAGATATACCAAAGGTCTACTTGATGAAGTTGATTCAAAGACACTATGGACCAACTATGGAATCGACAACAATATCATAGTAGGTTCAATACTTATGTGCACGCCAGGGCTCACCCTCAGGCTCAGACATCATGTTTGTTTACATATTTACAGCCATTCATGTCAGATTTCCCATGCACCAACATTTACGAAATGATATCACCAGATCTATTATATCAAATAATCAAGGGCACATTCAAAGATTACTTGGTAAGATGGGTGTGTGAATACTTAGTCGCAGAGCATGGAGAATGTAAAGCGAATGACATCCTTGATGACATAGACTGGCGGTAAGGCATCTCCACAGCCGAGGATAACCACATATTTGAAGCATATACAGGATTGCTTCTGTGCCGCCTTTCCCGGGCCTCCGCCAATTTCCTCATAGCTGCCATTTCAAGCAGTGGACTTGGGATGACTCGAAGGCACTGATGAAGGTACAGTCTTGGCCAATGCGTAACCACTGGGAGTACTGAGCCACCTTGTAGGTGTATGTCCCTGCAATTGTAGGGTATGTACCAGATGAGATCGTTGGGTGTCTGGTTGCTTTCCTGGATACTTGTTACATTGCTCAACACCAGGACATCAGCTCTGAGGCATTGGATGCCCTTGATACTGCATTACACAACTTCCATCAGCTGCACAAGGTATTCTGGATCCCTGGTGTCTGACCAACTGGATTCTCACTCCCAAGGCAACATGCACTGTTTCATTACCGCTGTCATATCGAAGACTTTGGGGCACCAGGGGGACTTTGCTCTTCCATCACAGAATCTTGTCATATCACAGCTGTCAAGAAACCATGGTGCTGTTCTAACCGATTCAATGCATTAGGCCAGATGCTTCAAGTCAATCAGCAGCTGGATAAACTTGCTGCCATGCACACTGACTTCGTGGCACATGGGATGTTGCCTGCGGGTCATACTACAGGTAGACAAATATCGCATATCCTCCAGCCCTTGCAACAGGTTCCCAATAATGTGGACAATGATAGTGGGCCTGTGGAGGGATGGAAAACCCTTGAGAATGTGGTGTTGGCCCGGACTTGTGGTAAGTCAATCTCCCTTTCCTTACTGGTGGATCAATGTCTAATTTGCGAAGCACACAAGTATCCATGGGACATTGAGGGCCTTTCGGCTCATATAGGTGTGCCAAACCTTCACAAGATGATGCTACTGTGCATTTCAACACAGCTTGGTGAGAGCGTTGACAATCTACTTCCCATCAATGCCAAAATTTCCATGTTTCATTTGGCAGTTGCAATGTTTCATGCCCCAAGCGACCTAAGCAGTACACATGGACTGCGATATAAGCGCATCTGTTCCACACCTTCATGGAGAGGCCTCGAGCCACACTGCAACTGCACATTCATTATTGAAGATGATATGGTGTCTGAGATGAGAGGAATGGCCATCATAAGGATCATTCTTTTCTTCTCATTTGAATATGAGGGGGTCTACTACCCCTGCACCCTTGTAGAGTGGTTTAGAAAGGTCCAATGTGACCCCATTACAGGGATGTGGGTAGTACACCCAGATATCATGCATGGCAGATGCAAGCAGTCTGTTCTGCATCTCGATGTGTTCTATCAGGGTGCCCATCTAATTCCAGTTTATGGAAAGGAAAAGTTGCCACTTGGTTTCCACTTTAGTTATTCACTAAATGCCTTCTGTGCGTTTTATGTAAATAAATATGTAGATCACCATGCAAATGAAATTATATTCTGAAGTGGTGTATGTGTTATTATAAAGCATGCCATATGGTAGGGCATGCAGAGAGGCAAGTGAGTAGGTACAAAAAGGAATGTTGTAGCAAGAACATGCTGTATCACAAATGCACATGTCTACTATATATAGCAGCTATTAATCCCGATATGGTAATTGTGGCTATTGTGTAGTACATACAGTAGTACGACACATGTCGGCCATGTGGCCTGGGCATAGGGGACGTGGACTGGACCTGGCTACAATAAATACATAAACACATTACTATGTTTGAGTATCAAATCCTTGGATCAAGCATCTTCATGTTCCATAGCACACACTTGGTGCTAGTAGTGATCATACTGATCCCTTTCCTGTGGAACCAGAGTACGGTGGGCATGACAAAGCACCAGGGCCATCCTATGATCTACAACCTCACAACACAGAACACGCACGCTGATGCAATGGAACGCTAGAGGACGTACAGCAATAGCGCAATAACCTTCAACATGCACAAGGTTGCAGCCCTATGCTGCCCATCCAACACCAACAATCTCCTATCAGCAACTTGACTCCATGGTCATGGTCAGGCATTCCTCTGCTGAAAGTTTTACCCGGCCCTTGTGCAGGTGAAGGTGTTTCAACCTCCCCTCATCCCTGACCACATGTCTCTGGCTAGAATTTGAATTACTATATGCAGAACCCCGATGACAAATGGCAACAGCATGTCGCCCATTCATCAGGCCAGAATTTCAATTACAACCCATGGACTCTGATGCAAGGTGACGTGCTGAAACGGTCTGGACATACTGGAGACACACATCCTGGTGCCTACAGTGTACAAGTTGCAAATTGATGAAGGTTCAAAATGCAGCGTCTTTTTTGCCCTCTTCTCTTCCCCAAACCACCACCATTCATTTTGACTTTGACAACCTTGCCACCACTGCAACCCGATGGCACCACTATCCACACTCCTTTTGGTCTTCCAAGTTCCACCCCACCAACTCCCATTCACCTTGTTATTCATCACCCTCTTCCCCATTTTCGCTTTGCAAAATGTAGCCTAGCCACTCGCCTGGCTTGGCACCCCTGTGTACACTATGAACGTCAGTACTGATGACTTCTCTTTCTCCTCCCATTATGGGTTTGTTGACCATGTGTCTAGTTCCATGTCCTTCTGCCCAAACGTTTACCAGATTTCGTCACCCCTATCATCCCATTTTGTTTGAACTTTACTGCAAGCATTGGCACCTTCATCCCTTCTGAAGTCCTCAACCTAACCGACACCCCACATCCTTCAATTTGTAATCACTGCCATGGCATTACATGGGTTTAATCAGGTTATGTACATTGGCACATCTAACCCCATCCCATACTGACTCTTTGGGTAGGTTAGGTTGTACAACGATCTTTGTCCACCACCCTGGGTGTCAGCATGTTACAGTTAAGGTGGAGGGGGCTTCAAGTTGGACCCTATTGTTGTTCTATACCCTATACATGATGTTATCCTTTTTTTTGCTGAACCTGCCCTGTTGCTACTTTGAGTTGATCTGATCCAAGTGACAAGTCATGCACAGTGCGCCCTTGTTCCGAGTTCTCTTTAGAGAACAAGGTATTTAAGCTGATTTTTCCTGCTGAGATTTTGGGTGCTCACCATGCGAAAATTCCACATAATCGTTGCAGCTGTTGCTATAGTGTGTTGCACAAGTTTGGTGGCCTTTGTGTTGTGACAATTCTGCATAATCATTGCAGCCGTTGCCATTGTGTTTGTTGTGCAAGTTTTGGTGGGACCATCAAGATTCCGCACAATCATTGCAGCCGTTGCCGTAGTGTGTTGCATGAGTTTGGTGGCCTTTGTGTGAATTCCGCATAATCGTTGTGGCCGTTGCCATTGTGTTGCGTGCTGCAACTTTGACTTTGGGTGACATCGTACTGTACTTTATGAAAATTCTGCACAATCATGACTCTTTGCTTCTGCATCTCCCAAGGAGACGTTGTGCCCTCTGCATGGGCCTCAAAACAGAAATCAGTTGCAACACCGACAGCAAGACGGGGATGATAGATTGGGACAATGGGATATGGGTCCTAGGTGCACGATTGGCTTTTTTGCTGGTGATCCAAGTGACAAGCCATGCACATTGCACCATCATTTGTCCCTCTGGTCTTGCGCTTTTCATTGTTTCTCTCACTGTTCTTGCCTGCCTTCGACAACTGCATCATGTCTTGCTACTAAAATCTGCTGACACTGTTCAAGAGACAAGCCACACATGCTGCGCCATCATTCATCCTTCTGGACCTGTGTTTTTTGTTATTTCTCTTGCCATTCTCACCCGCTGTAAGGTGTGCACATGCTGTGGCCTCAGAACCGGCCATTTCCAACCACATGATGGCTCCTGAGCTGCCTGAGCCTGCCATGCATCAACTCTGTCTTTGTCCTCCTCCTGTGCCTTCATCCCACACTTGTTGATCCCTTTTTCCCAGCTTGCCACCCTTGTTGTCAACAGATTGGGCCACCAACCACTGACTCTGAGTCATGCAGTCATGTCTCACTGGCCTTACCACCAACCACTCTTACGCTTGCTAATATCATTTCTACGCTCTTGCCAACCATTCCCCTTTCGCTCAGGAACACATTCTCTCTTCTCCTTCAAGAACTTTTCAGACTCAATCCATTTCTTGTTTCAGGGAGACCTGGAGCTAGAGCATGGTACTAGGATATCAAGTTGGACTCATAATTGTGGAATCAATGCCAGTAGGTATGTGGACTAGGATAACCAGGGTTGGGCGCCTAGCAATCCTAGCATTTCCAGTAATCTTGCTGTATGTCATCTTGCTGATGCAGCTGCCTAGAATAGTACAACCTGTGCAGCACAGCGACCTCGCACCACAGTGTTGGGTCCAAACCAGCTGCATGCCAAGTATTCTGGTATCTGCCACATCGTTTGCTTTCAGACTCTGCGGACATGTAAGGATGAGGCACCTGCTGTGTGTCTGCAAGTGCTGTCAAATGAAACTCAAGTGTCAAGATGGCACATAGGCTGCCCACACGACTTGGAGCACTGACTCCATATGCTTTCAAACTGGAGTCACTCCCATACTGATCAGGACAGCTGGCATCCTGGCATGCTATTACCATGCTCATCTGTAACACCGAAGTAGACACTACGCAATGTTAAGTTGTTATGGGGGAAGAAACCTAGTTGTATCACGCAATCCCATATCATAATACTGTTACCATGTATATTCCCGAAATGCTACATGGGGTTCTACCCCGAGGGCGCACATAAATCAATTCTAAAAAAAAAAGAAAAAAAGATCGCAGTCGACTTGAAGTGGTCTAGACATTATCCAGGCCCATTCAATTGTGAAATGGAGGGTTGAGACCATCCATGTTGAGTAAGGGTTGAAAATGTTACCCAACTGCCGTGATGGTGCATTCAGGACATCTTATTCAACTTGTGTCATGTATCACAGCGTTTTGGGGTGGCAGAACTTGGGAGATGCTGAAGAAACTTCCCTTAAAGGCAGCATTGGAGGAAAGTTGGTGACAGAGACAGACACCCAAAGTTCTTCCACCTCTACCATTGCCAGTGTCCCACCATGACACCATTATGTCATCGGACAAGTGTCAACACCCACTCTGGGGGGGTCTTCTCTGAGTTTGAAAACCAGCAGCTACAAAGTACCAGGGATGGTGAGAGCCCAGTCCAAGAGACACAGTCAACAAGGGCTTGCACAACAGGGGAGCAAGGCCGGGGGGATGCGGAATGCCCCAAACTTCTCATGACACAATCTGATGCAGAAATATTCGGGTTGACTGACTTGGAGGTCGATGTCGGTAATATGGTTTGTCAAAAATTTCCCAATCTGCTAGTGCACAGCTCAGCTGATCATCATGTTAAGGCTCCCGATAGCGATGCAGGTGACTCTGCTTCAGATCCCCTACTAGACCTTCAAGAGGGTGTGCCAGTCATGGTGCGATGCAAGGTGAAATTTCACTGACTGCAATGCGGTCAAAATTATTCACCCTCATTCACAGAAAGGGAAGAGTGGCTGTCTGAGAGCCAAAATTCTTGCACACAGGGGTCCTTCCATGACCCCACAAAGGAAACGTGTGGCGCCCCCAGGGCCCAATGATATGTACATAGCTGCACCTCCATTACCACTTTCCTAGCTTACTATTGAGGTCACCTTTGTTGCATTCTCTCCCTCTTCACTCATTCCTAGCACTGTCCCAAAATGCCTCAAGCATTGTTATGCATGGGGTGGATCAGATCCTAGATGGCAGCTGCAAGTAGTGGAGAATAGTGCATTGATTTACTTTTGTTCTACATAACACTCCTGCTCATGGGTGTGCTCCTTTTATAATCTCAAGACCAGCAAAGGACATTGCCGGCAAAGAGTCAGGGACAAACCAATGGTGACCACAATGGCTTCTCAGATGACTCCTACAACTCTTCTGATGACTCTCCTGGCTCTTCTGACAACTCTTCTGACAACTCTTTGGACTCTGCTGACAAATCTGATGACGACAACCAAGACTTGCCCCTGCTATGGGGTAGAAAGCTCAGTGAAGCATGGAGGAGGCATTTTATCCCCTCACTTATAGCCTGGGCCAGAGCTCAGGAAAATCCCCTTGTTATCAGCAGTGACCTGGATGATGTGGTCACTGATATCTGGTCGCAAATCTTTCCTAGAGTTGTGCTAGATTGTAACAACATCGCCATTTTGGTGAAAGTGGTAAGCTTGATCCAGTATTATTATTATTATAATGTTCAAGTTGTTCTCTAGTGCAAAGAGATCATCAAGACCTGGCAATACAAGATTGGGGAAGCTGGGTATTTGTTGGCCTTTAACCTGCTCAGGTCCAGACAACCACTGCGTTATCATGGGTATATCTTAGACAAGCTTGAAAAGCTTAACTATGTATACAAGTATCCAGAATGGAAGGTAAGTGCAAGTTACTCATGTGGTGAAATGCTGAATCTGACACTCATCAAGAGGTCCCAGGGGGCATTCCGCTCCACACTAATATTAAAGGTGTATGTGCAACACCTCCAAAAACTCAGGGTTTCCCCAATAACAAATCAATATGGCCACCAGATTGGAGCCCTTGTGCTCGCCACTGCTGCTGTATGTTGATCCACACCCTCTCCATAAGCACATGATAAAAAGGACCACTACTCTAGGTTGAGCGTGGGCTCAAACTCGTCCACGCAGGTGCCAACCCTCTTATGGCAGAGCGAAATGCACATGCCAGTGGTTCATGGGCCTCAATAAGTAGTTGCAGAGTCAGGTTTTTGGACACACTTTGGGGAAAAATCATGTGGGGTCTGGTTGAATCAACGAAGAAGCTAACAGAGCATCATTGGAAGGATATTATCAAGGAGTGCAAACCCTATGTTCTGCATCATGCCCAAAAAGGTCCAGGAGATGTCCAACTGAACAGGGACCATTCTGACTTGGATAGAGGTCTTCAGAGGTCAGAGTTGCATGCCTTGATACAGATAGATTGGTGAGGATGACATCCAGACACACAAAATGATTTCTAAAAGATGCCACAGAGAAAATGATCACTTAACCATCACTTTAACCTCACTGTGACCAACGCGTACTAGTACTCACGTCGCCCTTAACCACTTTCAACTTCCACTGCTACTACCCCCCACATTTGCTTTTGTAGACATGTCCAATTGCTTCATAATTGTCAGTAGTACACAATGCCCCCTGCTATCTATCCCAAAATTTAGAGGTGTTCTGCCCTTGTCCCTGCATGAATCAACAGCATGATCACCGCCTTTACTAGAACATGCACAAGGCACACCTCTGCAGTGGTCAGTCTACAATCATCAAGCCCCACCTACTGACTAGCACCAATGACCACCTCCCTTGGGAATGCACATTCAACTTAGGTGACAACAAGTTGTATTCCAACGATGACTCGAACCATGCAACCCTCCAGTCTCTACCTTGAACACCACCTCTGCATGCACAATGAGACCCACCAGCTCAAAACCAACCAAACCCAGTCTTGCTGCCATCCTTCCAAATCTGCCCTGCTGCTGCCCTTGCCAAGTTTACGAAATCTCACCACTATCACCAGCTCACAAAGTCTTGCTGCCACCATCCACTTGAAGTTGCTCAAGCTCAGTCTCCAAGTCGTCTCTGCCACAGTCTACACCTCCAATTTATGAAGCTTATACAAAATCTCACAACCACCTGCTCAAAGCCAGCCATGTTTACTCTCGTTGCCACCACCTTCACCACTGGTCCCCCCTTTCGTCCCAGTTACAAAACTAAAACGATTGTCTCTGTCTATGTGCCTTGGATTCCTACTCTTGTTCTTGACCTCGCTGCTGCTGTCATCACTAATGCTGCCCTTGTCAATAGCAAAGCTGCCTTCACCACTGCTGTTGCCAATGTTGCCTTCACTACTATCCATGCAGCTGCCACCTGCACCTCTGCCTCATGAACTCCTGCTGCATCCACCTTTGTCAATCGCTGACACATCACCCAACCCAGCCGAAACCACCAAAGTGAAACTGAACAACTTCCAAACAAAAGAACAAGCAGAAGTCTCAAGCATAAGAAATGGTGATGCAAGCTTGATAATGATGCTGCAAGTGCAAGTTCCCAGCAAACACCACAACTACAACCTCAACAGCGACATCGAAGACAAGGCAGTGCACAACAACAATGACACTGGCAACAGTGACAGCTACAGCTGCAACCGCAACCACAACAACTACCCAAGTGAGCCCAGCGACTCAGATTTCAGCATCAGCAACGACTGCAAATTCATGCACAATCTGGGCGTCAACGACATCAATACCAAGGACACCTCAATGTCTCAACAATCTCAACATGCGGCTGACAGCACTATCATCAGCAACAAGCCCCACACCACTGATGCCTACTGTAGCTTCGGCTGCGACTGCAACAAAATCATCTCCTCCAAGTTACCCTCTGACTTCGACCCCACCCTTGGATAAGACACTGTCCCTGACCTCATGTCACCGCCACCGACCAATAAATCTCCTACCATTCTTCCCACTGACCTGAGTTGTGCCAATGCAGCACAGTGCCCTCCTTCCCTCCAACACCTTGCGCACCCCTTTGGCTTCGACCACTCTCGAGCCATCACCTCCGATGGAAAATCCTGCACATCACAACCAACCCAGCCACAACCACCTCCTCCCTGCTCATTTGAGTCATTTCTGTACTGGCAGTTTTGTATCTTGTATCTATCGGCACCTAATGTGCTTCTGCCTGCACTCAGCTCCTTGCCCCCACCCACGACAACATGCCAACTCACCTGGCACCACCCCTCAATGACAAAGAACCTACCGCTTACAACAATGATGATGCCATGCAGCAACTGAACATCTCATGGATTACAAGGGGAAGGGCACAACTGCAAGCGATTGCAAGTTCAAATGCACCCGCAATCAAGGAAGTGGCTAAGGTGCTGAAAGGGCCACCGTCATTCACGACGGTGGTGGCGGAAGAGGAGAAAGTAACAAAGTCGCCAGGGGCAGTGTCTGCCCCTTATATACTGACTTCGACAAACTTGCACATGCAAGCAACAACAACAGCAGCAGTTACCAAACCACTGGGAATGGTCTACACTCTGTCAACACCCCCGACAACACAGACCTTCCCACCAACAAAGACAACAGTGACAATGCCACCAGCTTCATCAACACCACCTGCACCATTAATTCAGACACCACCGACAGCAACATCACTGGTAGCAGCAACATGCCCCTAGCACCATTGCCACCGCCTGCTAGCCATCGCCCACGCCGACACAACTGATAGCAACACCAGCAGCAGCAACCAAAACAACGCTACCAGCATTGTTGACACCACACACATGCTCAGCACCAATGCCGACTTCACACACAGTAACTCCAACAATGCTGATAGCATCAACAACATCAACAACTTCGCCCGCACCCTGGAGGCCAACACCAATGCCAATACCAGTGGCAGTGACAGCATATTCATCACTAACACCTCCAACACAGATGTCAACACCAACAGCAACAACGGCAAAAGCATCCCTGACAACAGCACCAGCTTCATCAGCATCACCACATCTTCAACCCTGCAGATAGCAACAGCACCAGCAAACGTCCCAACGCCTTTGATAGCGGCAGCACCGCCATCACCTTGCCCATTCGCACCACTCCCAGCATCATCACACATGGCCATGAACTAGAGCACAAGTGCACCCACATTCTGCATCTCAACATCAGTAATCAAGTCCCTCCAGTTGCCATGACTCAGCACAACAAGCCAGAAGAACCGCCCCAAGCAGCTCACATGGACACAGTGCCCTCCACCCCCAACTCACAAGTCATGCAAGCTACTTGACACACTATCCCCAGCCTCGCTCGTGCCTCTCCCAACTTGTTCAATGACGCAATCACTTGTTTCATTGGCAAAGGACCCTGTTTCATATTGCCAGCAGACAACTTCAGCAGAAGAAACACAGGAGACAAGTCGACCAAGGAAAGTTGATATTTAACCCCCCCCCCCAGAGGTGTAAGGTTTGGACTCCCTGTAGCATCGGAGGGAACCACGTTCGACCACATGACGACCCTTCAGCATGCCAAGTTGAACATGTCCGTGCTTCATCCCCATCGCCTCCCTACTTGCCATTGCCGCCGTCCACTGACTCGCCCTTATTGCCTCACCTATCCACTGTCATCTCACCTTTCCAAGACATCTCACACCCAAGTTCTGCACCAAATATACTCAGATCACCCACCGTTGCCACCTGGAACTACTAGGAGAACCCCACTCAATACCACATCGCAGACCACGCAGACCACACCGCTCCCCTTTCCAATAACCAAAGCACTCCTTCGACTTGCAGTGGTTCGTGTGGTGATCACCAGTGGATTGAGAATGACACTGGGCCCAGCATCACAACCGTGACATCATTGGCTTCCACGCACTTTTTTTCATTCTTTTTTGAAAGTTGCATGGTGACTGTGCAATACATTGACTGTCTAGACATAATGACAAGTGGAGCAAACTCAGGCTTGGGGCCACCATCCATATTTATTTATCATAGAAATTGGGTCAACCTTGACCATGATGGTCTTTGATGCACAAACTGCAGTCATGGTCATGGTAGTACATAGGTGTATTGTTAATGGTGGGCATCATCATGATGGGTTTCAAGTTGGAAATAGACACATTTGAGCACAGCGCACATATGTGCAGTTTCTTAGATACTCAGACAACAATTTGATGATCCTAGTTGCAGATGCTGCTCAGAGCTCGCGAAACTGAGTGTTCTATGTGGTGTGATGGATAGTGTAACATTGACACAACACGCATTGCTGACAGTCACTTTCTTTTCATATCTCTTCTAGCATTGTCATAGGAAGAGTGATGGTATGCCGGTCCTCCAAGTTACTCACAAGCTTCAGCTATCCTTCTCACCCAGTGGCTCCTCCTCTGCAAATGTGCTCTGTTAATCATGTATATGTGGCATGCCACTGCTGACCTTGTCATATCGACTTGTCAAAGACACATAATTCATATGTGCATCTCCTCGCACACCATTGATTGTGACATATTGTGTTCCCTAATCAGAGGCCGACATACAGAATGCCACCCTTGGTTCGGGTCCCATCGGGCCATCGAAATGCAACTACAGTAGCCACCAATGCTATCAACCATGTGCAATGACTAGCACGACCTTCGGCCCTGTGCAGAAAACCGCCACTACCCTTACTTGCTTCTGGCCATGTAAGTTCGTTCCTGGTCGCTGTCCATTCCTTTGCGCCTTCGAACCATCCCCCAAGGAGCTGCACGTGTTCATTCGTGCTGAGAAACAATGCTCACGTCCAGCATACAAAAGAAAATACTCCATACTGGTGCTCTGGCCCCAGCTTCCTGCACCCTGTCTGCCACCACCCCTGCCTGTGGAAATAGTTGAACAAAGCTCAGATGAGGAGATGCCATATTTTGCACAGATTGTGGCTTAGTCAAAGAAAGAAGGTACATTCAAGTGTTTTGCCTCATATACATACATGAGGGCTGGTAGGGAAAGCCAAGGTGGAGGTCTTTGCATTTGTAAGTTTTCCACACAAGGTTTTCAATGTGAAGGAAGTCCTGAACTCCACCCCCATCGCAGGAGAAGCTCCAATCCTTAGATACCCCTGGTACTTCCAATGACAAGAGCAGCAAACCAAGTTCAAGAAGTGTAAGGTCCCTTTGTCATCATTGTAGCTTCTGGAGAAGTCAAGAAACCCAGCCAGCACATGATCGTGACCTGGCATTGTCACCACCAGATGCTACTTTTGCTCGTGTGGTTGCCATTGAGGTCCACCTCAAAGGCACAGAAGTAGTATGTGACAAGGCGGGAGCATGGGAGGCAGGTGATGGTGATGGTAAGGTCTGTTGGCAGGAGAGTCAGGGTAGCAGGACTCAGGTTCGCTGGACTCTTTGGATGACAAGTCACTCCTGCAAATGCTCCACTCTACGGAAGCACCAAAAGTGATTGCCATTGGTGAGCAGGGTTGCAGAGTTGATGGCCTCACAATAACAGTATGTATGTGTCATTTCTCAGCTGGGAGCACCAGTCTCATACTTTCTCACTGGTAGAAAAAGATCGAGCTTGACACTGACACTGATGCTAAAACCACTGGGTCCATCAACAGCAAACCCCTAAACCTACATGATGCCCTAGTTCAATCATTTTGACTGTCCATAAGCAAGGCTCTATATCCCCCACCAATGAGGAAATTGACATCTGACAGCCACACTGAGAAAGAGCAGGTCTTCACCAAAGAGTAATAGTTCCCCAGTTCAAAAGCGTGTCAATTTGGCCACTGCTCTTGGAAGCTGAGGGATTGTTTCCTCTGTGCAGAGCATATTTGCGAATGTACCTTGTGGTGGGTTGAGATTTTACTTGAGTGGGTCATTACTGAACCCTTGTTGAGCAGCCACAGGTGCAGATTCAGTGCAATCCAGTCAGGAAAACAAAGGCCACACAACAGAAGGGAGTCCTACACCTCTTCCATTGCCATCTGTCAAAACCCCTATCAAGAAACCCTCTTCCTGCACTCCACCATATTACCTTGCCATGTCACCAGTTGAAGCAATCGCCTTCTCTATCGAAAGCAAAGACGAGCAGCCCCACAACTTACCACAGCAGTGCTTGGGCACAGACAACATCTGCTCCAGTTCGTACCCATGTGCATGCGCGTCTGCCTGGTGACGTACACAGGCTGAGGGCATTAGGAATCATGAGACTCGGTGAGCTTCTCATACCGCAACATGGAGACTACCTTGCATTTATGCTTGCACATGGCGCAAGGGCACAGATGATCATCTCCATGTTTTTCAAGCCAGTGGTCACTGTTGACTGGGTGAGCTTGTTCCCAGCCGCTGCTTCATTCACATGTTAAGCAATATGACGTCGACTCTGCGCAGATAATCGCCACCACACTTTACGTGACATCTGTTACCACTGCTGGCCACTGTCCATACAGGCAATGACCAGCACGGACTTGTCATGATTCATGTTATATATTGCACCAAACTAGCACAACCAGCATGGCCAACCAGTGCAAGTCATAGACATGGGAGAGACGGCCCTCAATGAGCAGATCTTCAAAGAGTATCTTGCAGAGATGAGGGAACACTATACTGCTGACAAGGTATGGGGCATACTTTCACTTGTTGCTGTCTGATCTTGAACGCTCTTACGCCTCATCCTGTCTGTCGGCTGCTGGCCCAGTACCACCTCTTGGGTAAGGACCACTCAACATACATATCTGCGACAAGTGACAGGTTGCTGACCATCGTGTCGATTCGATAGATTTCAACTATAACTCTTTCATGAACAACTGCATTGGGTTTAACAGGAGAATCTATCCTATCATGGGTCAAAGGTACGTTTCTTAAAATCCTTGAATCATTCTGCTCACTTATCTGGGACTCAAACCACCACCACACAGACCTACATTCCAACTTTCTATCCATGCCTTTTGGTGCTGTGCTGCACCCTACCATAGACTCCATGTTTGGTCACCCACCTGTGCTGGCAGTGGCGCAACAAGAACTACCAGTGATGACGCCTCCCTCCCTTCTGCAATCCACCTCTGATTGCATGATGGGTGCACCCGACTTGGACTACAGCTCCCCCACACCCTCAGCGAGCATGCAGACAGCAGTTACAACAATGCCCAGTCCACTTGCTGGTGCGATCCATACGTCGACAAACCCAGCATTTTTCTGTGCTTTGCTCAGTTTGCACCGCTGTCGTGGTGATGTTTACGTCTGCACTGTGCCTGCCATGTAAGATGATCAAGCCTGTATTTGAAGAGCTTGTGCTGGAGAAGCAAAGAGGGCCAGGTTACATTTGCCAAGGTCAATTTGGGCATGGGCTTGATGGTCGCACGCAAGTATGGCGTCACCACAATTCCAACTTTTGGATTTTTCTTAGATGGGATGCAGGTGCGTTTGCAATTTCATCTGACCCTTTCCTTCCTTCCCTCCCTTTTGTCTTTATCCTTGACCCCTATTAATGGATGTCATGCCGCGTGCAGATTGATGAACTAAAGGGCACAAATGCATCGGAGCTCTGCACCCAGGTCGATCTCCTCTTATACCAGGCACTGGCACAAGGAGCAGAACATGATCATGAATGGGTCATTGGAGATTATCTACATGGAGTTCAACTTGAACACGCTCCCACCTTACTATCTATATATTTTGTCTAGTGGCTTTTTTACACTATGTGTTGGAGAAACTTGTGTTGCTAACCTTGCTACTCAGACTGTATATATGGTAATGTGAATGATATGGCTCATATAGTGTTTTTTCAGTCACTCATGCTAGCTACAAGTTTTGATGGGATTGCTGATTGAAGTGTTGCTACCTTGGGACCCCAGCAGTCACACCACTGTTCAGTCAGTTGAAACCAAGAATGCATACATGTCAGGTTCTCAAAGCACTGCACTGGCAACATGACACACTTGTATAAAATATGTTGTACTAGTGGTAATAGTATAAGTCAGAATTTATGAACTAGGGTGCCTAGCAATACTAGAAATCACATTGTTGTCTAGAGAATACCTAGAGGAAGATTTGAATGATAGAATGGCTAGAAGCTCTAGAAAATCTGAGATCAAAACTAGGATGCCTAGTACTAGTGATCCCAGTGGTCCTGGTTGTTCTAGTTCAGACTAGTAGGTGTGCATCTTGCTGATGGAGAAACAGAAGACTCTATTCATGAAGCTATATACCTGTAGAACAAACGTGAGACGCTGGGTCAAAGTTAGCTACAGTACGTGAACAAGAAACACATGTGGTACTAACCTCAGTCTGAGAAACAGAAGACTGAGGTTTACAGGTAGAAACTACACAGTATAAGTACTCAAGGAGCGATCAGCAATGAAGATAATAAACACAAAAGTAGCAAAATGCAGAATATCACAGGCTAAAGAGTCCACATGCAACACTACAACATATGTCTATACAAGAAGTGTCAATTGTCTGTCAAGATAAGAGAAAAGTGTCCCATCGAGGACATCAATGCAGCCAAGTGTGCAATTGATTACTCCCCCTCCAACACGCCCCCTCAATCAGCACAGCACAATCCCAACTCCTTCAAAAATTTCTTGTGCTTCTCCCGGGCAAGGCCCTTGGTCAAGACATTGGCAGGTTGGTCATTGGTGGACACATAGTCAAGGGTGATGTTGCTGGACTTGACCTTGTGGCACAGGAAGTGATAATGGATGTCAATATGTTTGGTGCGGTTGTGGAACTTGGGGTTCTTTGTGATAGCGATCGCAGACTGATTGTTGATGTGAAGTGGAATGGGGAAAGATGATGGCTGCTGTAAGCCCACAAAGAGTCATCTGAGCCAGATGGCCTCCTTGTAGTGTTGCCACAGCTTGAGCCGATGTTTTTGAGAAATCAGTGATAGAAAATCGAATAAAATAGCGAAAAATATGAAAATAAAGAGGGAGATAGATTAGATCAAAAGCCGTGGGGTCACTTAAGACGACTTTGTAATCTGACCAGCCATTCAAGCAGGACTCGCTTCGACTTGATTTGGCAAAAAAAAAAGTGAAATCAAGTCGAAGCAAGTCCTGCTTGAATGGCTGGTCAGATTACAAAGTCGTCTTAAGTGACCCCACGGTTTTTGATCTAATCTATCTCCCTCTTTATTGTCATATTTTTCGCTATTTTATTCGATTTTCTATCACTGATTTCTCAAAAACATCGGCTCAAGCTGTGGCAACACTACCTCCTTGGCAGCATGCGTGCTGGCAATGTATTTGGCCTTGGTGCTGGAAAGGGCAACAGTGCTTTGCTTCTTGGAGCTCCAGGAGATGGCACCCCCTGAGAGAGTGAAAATGTAGCCCGAAGTGGACTTATGATCATTGACATTGCTGCCCCAGTCAGCATCCATGTATCTGAGAATAGAGTCGCCCCCAGAAACTCCACAGCGGTACATGAGCTTGTAGTCTGAGGTGCCGCGAAGGTATTGGAAAAGACAGTCAAGGGCGTGCTGGTATTCGGTGCCAGGGTTGGCGGCGTGGCGACCAAGAGCTGCAACGGTGTAAGTGATGTCGGGACATGTCCCCAACATGAGGTACATGAGGGTGCTGAGGGCCCACTGGAAATGTTTGACGTCCACCTCAGGTGAAGGGAGACAGACAAGATGATGGTTAGGGAGAGAAGGGGTGCTGATGGGGCAAACATTAGCTTTATCGAAACACTCCAGAACCTCCTCTAAATATTTTTGCTGTGACAACGCGATCCAGCCCTCTTTGCAGTCCTGTGTGACATGGATGCCAAGGATCCAGGAGATCTCCCCTAGGTTGGTCATCTGATACTTCCTTTTAAGGGTCTCCTTGTCCTTTCAGATGTCATCTGAATCGGGTGGACCAACAAGTTTGAAATTGTCAACATAAAGAGCTATGATGGAAAGAACATCACTGCGTCGCCATATGAACACAGCATGATCTGCCTTGATCCTTGTGTAACCCATCTCTGCCATGGTGCCACACATGTCTTTGTACCAGACCCAGCCGCCCTGTTTGGTGCTGTGCACCACTCAGTTGAGGTGCAAGACCATACCTTTGGGGATCTCAAGACTGGGAGGGGCCTCCATGTGGATCTCCTCCTTGAGCTTGCCATTGAGGTAAGCCACCTTGATATCCATTTGATGTATGATGAGGTTTTGCTGGATGGCGATGGCGAGGATGGTGCGGAAGGTCAAGAGCTTGACAACTGGGGTGAAAGTCTGATCGTAATTGAGGCCTTCGACTTGAGTAAAGCCTTGGGCAACAATGCATGCTTTGTACTTCTGTACCTGGCCATCTGGTCCACGTTTGATGCGAAGAACCCACTTACTGCCTACAACTTTGTGCCCTTTCGGCCGTGGGACTACGTCGTAAACCCCCATCTGCTGGAAGTTTTAGATTTTGTCTTCACAGGCTGCATCCCACTCAGCGGCATCACTGCGCACCATGGCCTCCTTGTATGTTCGCGGGTCATTGGTCTTGTCTGTGAGAATGATGTTGGCTTGCTCCACAGAACAAGGTCGGTTGTAGGATGATACTGAGTAGCATGGGTCATCGTCCTGAACAGGCGGGCAAATGTTGCACTTGGGATGCAAGGCGACAGGCATGGGCTATACGTTAGTGATAACAGGCACAGAAGTGGATGTGGACAGGACAGATGTGGAAGCAGATGGAGAGGGCATGGAAATGGAAGGATCGGGAGTGGGGACAGGAGTGGATGACAGCATGGGAGTGGTGGTCACAAGAGGAGCGGCAGTGTTGTTAGTGTCAAGGATAACATGTTTGTATGATGTGCTGGTCCCCCCCTTGTCGAAGATAATGTCACAGGAGTCAATGAAACATTTTGATGGCCGATGCACAAGGTGATAAGCCTTGTGCTGCTGAGCATAGCTGATGAACGTGCAGATGAGGGACTTTGCCAAGAGCTTACTGTGCAGCTTGTTGGGGATATGGACAAAGGCTCTGCAGCTGAAGACACAGAGGCAAGAAACATCAGGCTTGTTCCTGCTCCAGGACTCCTTGGGTGTGCTGTCACTAAGAGAACATGTCGGAGACACATTGTGCAGAAGTGTTGCATACCAAAGGGCATCCCACCAGTAAGCGTTGGGCAGCTCGGCCTCGACGAGCATTGTGCAGACCTGCTTGACAAGCGTGCAGTTTATGCACTCTGCTACCCCATTGTGCTGCGGTGTGTCAGCTGTGGTCAACTCATGTTTGATCCCCTTCTCCTTGAGAAATGATTGTACTTCCCCAGTGGTGTATTTGCCCCCTCTATCTGAGCGAAGGACCTTAAGCTTCTGGCTGGTCTTGAGCTCAACGTGTGCAATGAAAGTGCGCAGGTGCTGAGCCACCTTGGACTTCTCCTTCATTGCGTTGACAAACACTTTGTGTGACTTGTCGTCAATCCAGGTAACGAAATAGAGGAAACCTTGACAAGATCAAGAGGTGAAGAGAATGCAAACATCCAAGAAGATGTGGCCTAGGATGAGGTCAGCACGTATGTCCGTTTCCTTTCGGATCTTGGCATGTGTTTGCTTGCCCTTGATGCAGGGTTCGCAGATATGGGAAGAGGGGGAAGAATTGCTGATGATCACCATCCCACAAGCTAACCCCTTTTGCACCATGCGAATGACATCATCGGCATTAAGATGACCAAGACGTCGGTGCCAAATGTCGATACTGTGTTACGTTCTTGGGCTTATGCAGGATGTATTTTTCATTTTCCACCTGCTTACTAAGCCTTTCCCATCACGTGACCAACTACCCATCCATCTCGATCACATGACTAGTCACCTGACCACCCACATGACCAGTCACATGCCATTTCAGTCACCTGCTCCCAAGTTACCTGCACATCACCTGATACTCCCTCACCTGACCTCACATGACCCTATCCTTACCCCCTGACTCGTCTCTATTCGTTTACCTCAGCCTCGCTTCCGGATTCTCAGCCCACTTACTATACTTTCCTCATGAGCCTCATTTTACGACTCATACTGACTCCTTTCTTGTTACCTTCACGCGCAAGTCAGTTCTGCACTATATGACTCCATCTTTTGGGCTATGACTCGTTACTAGTACAAGTACTTGTCGTATTAGGCCTTAGTCATACAGCCTCCTCACATGTATATAAACCCTTGTGTTTTTCTAAAGTTGGGCCTTAAGCCTGACTTGGTTTAATCCCAAGTGTTGTAGCTTCCACAGCGCCTTCAGTTTTCGCCCGCACTACGTGCAAGTCGTCTCGAGCATCGTCGAGACTCTCCTCTACATCTTTCATTATCCCCACTAGTGTCTAGCACGCGTGCAGACCCGTCATACCAGCGCATCCAAGGGCCAGCGTTCGCTACCTGCGATCCCTTGAAGTACAAGTCCCGCCGCCGTTATACAAACCCGTGCACGTCGCACCTTAGGGTCCTTGGCCCTTAACACAAGTCAGGCTTTCCACCCAGGCTCCGCGGAGCATCACAGACATCATCTACCCCGGCGGGTATACAACTCATCGGAGAATTAGACGACACTCACAAGCGCGTACAAAGAAGACAAACAGACAACCTCCCTAACCACGTTAAGGGACAGGCATACTTCGAATCACATCCCAGACTCAGGGGAAGAGCGAACCCAGACACAGGCTACTACATCAGTGCAGGCACAGACAAACTTGCTGTAGAATTTGTCACAGCAAACGGAGAAGACAACTGGACACAACTTGGAAGAGAAACAGACGGCACCTGGTACACTACCAAAGAAGCTCTTGTTCCCAAAGAAAATAGGCTACTAGGCTGGTGGAACACCGATGATTCCCAGCACCCAGACTTCTTTATACATCACCCGGAACACACACCAGCACCCCCAGAAGAGACACTCGCAGGAGGTCTTCACCACATTGCCACACTCCAGGGAGCGAATCCATTCACTCCGCAGACACCTATCCTACCCCAGATTGAAACAGCAGCCACTCAGGGCATTGCTATTCCCGTTGACACCGCACCAATCGCATCCACACTCCCAGTCACACCAAGTGCACCAGCAATTGTCACTACCTCAGGACCAAACACACTCACATACATCCCACCTACCATGTCAGGACAAGCAGGAGGATCGGGACCAGGCACAAGAGGCGCAGCCAACATAGCAGCCACCACAGGTGGAACAGGACAAACCGTCACAGTTGCAGCAGTATCATCCAATGGCGGACTCAAAGGCACCCCACCTCCCTACTTCAGCAGAGACAGAGACACCAGTCACAACTTCCTAGTCAACTTCGGCATCTTCAAGTTCACTAACAGGAACAACGATGCCATGAGCAACCCAGCCACACACGTCACCATGGCACTTACCTACATGGGCGGGGTTCTAGTCGACCCATGGAAGGAACAACAGATGACGGAACTTCAGACACACATCGCTGGAGGAACCGCAGATACAGAAGAAATCCACTGGACAACCTTCGAACAGGCATTCAAAGACACATTCTATAACACCAACATCAAAGCGGAGGCCTACCAGAAACTAGAGAACCTCAAAATGAAAGACAACTTGGACGTCTTCATATCTGAATTCAAGAGATACGTCACCGCCTCGGGGATAGACATCAATTCACATGGCATCATCCACTTGTTCAAAAAGGGACTTGCCCCCGGTCTAACCACAGCTATAATAAACAGTCAAAGCTACGACCCAAGGAACCCCTGGACCACATTCCAGCCATGGGAAGATGCCGCACGCGCCTGTAACCTCAGATGGAAACACACCCAAGAATTTAAAACCAATTCACGCCAAAAATACTATGCTGCACTTGACCAGAAATCCCATGGACCACAGCCACGCGGAGGAGGAGGACAATGCCTCACCACATCCCAAGGAGGACACCATATGGACGTTGATACTACCATTGCTACCAATATTACCAGTAGAGGACCAGAACTTTCCAAAGCCAAGAAAGCAGAGTTACAAGCCAACAACTCCTGCTTCTACTGTTTCAAAAGAGGACACCGCGCCAAAGATTGTCGCAAGAAACAAGCGGACCGCGCCCAGAGCAGCGGAAACACCACTAACCAGACCCATACCAGAGAAATCACCATAAATGACATCACCCCAAAGCTTGTCAATGAAATGATTAGGAGCGATGCATTCCAAGCTATGGATGAAGAATTCAAACTCTCCTTCTTGGAGGATGCCATCCTAGGGAACACCCCATCGGGTTTTTAAAGGGCCCTAAACTAGCCGCTGTAGCTAGGGCCATCGGTCTCAATAGTGTGTACATTAGTCGACTCAATCACATTCAAATAAACTTCATTCTATCACACTATCGAGGACAAGCGGAAGAAATGGCACTACTAGACACTGGTGCTACGGAAAACTTTATCGACTACAAAACTGTCGCTAGGCTCAGGCTGGGAACTCAGAAATTAACCATCCCCAGACCTGTATTCAATGTGGACGGAACTAATAACCGTCACGGAACTATCACTCATGCATGCGATCTCAT
>Ga0307510_10001312_pt1 | contig 27087 bp, 34 predicted proteins | sample 12_EM_MG_FD_207224 | JGI IMG/M metagenome (GOLD analysis project Ga0307510, IMG submission 207224) | Populus trichocarpa ectomycorrhiza microbial communities from riparian zone in the Pacific Northwest, United States - 12_EM | ecosystem: Host-associated > Plants > Roots > Unclassified | place... | reverse complement strand
GGCATACCTGATCTGGGTCCTAAGATGTGAAAGAGTGATACAAGAAAAACCCCTCACTGAAGGAGAGATCAAAGCAAGATGGTACCGTGCAATCAACAACAGACTTACCATCGATAAGACAACCGCGACGAAAATTGTCAGGACCAACAGATTTAAGAAACTAATGGAAGGGACCTGGGGACCAGCATTAAGGAAAGGACAAGAATTACCAGTAAACTGGATGCACGATTGTGAGGTTTTAGTGGGTAGGACTGCTTGACGAGCCCGCCCGTTGGGTGGGTACACATCGTTATGCTTTGAGCCCCACACTACCCCTAACCTAGGGGTGTGCGTAAATGCATTTTTTCCCTCACATCCGGACTTCGGTCTGGCTATAGCGCGATAAACGGGGCTGGTTTACCCTCCCACCGCTTATCACTTATCCTTGAAGACAACATCTATTATAGGCAACTAAAATAGATACTCATCGAGATAAAGCGCTCTCAAAAAAAAAAAAAAAAAAAAAAAGTATAGCCAGGTCGTCACCTGTGTCAATGACTGCCATCACACCTGACCCCACATCTGCATCTCTTTGACATGCCCTCTTGAGGCGACACACCAGTACAGTGTTGCGTTTTAACCACGGTACTATAACCACAGTAAATGTTTTATTACTGCTACGCAATTTCTACTACTATGGTAGTACGGTAGTTCTACTGTATTAGCTAGTGTCCAAAAATCCCATGAGCTAAGCCATCTGCACACTATGCAACGCGAACACTTTTCACTCTCCTTGGCAGAGCTTGCACGGTTTGATATCGTTGGTCTTGCATGTAGCCAGGTCACAGTGATGCTTGCCAGAGATTATGCCCCTGCAAGAGGGGCAAGTGAGAGCTCAATGTGCCACTGCCAGAGGGTGGCGCAAACCAGCAGAGTTGCCATGAGAGGGCTCTGTTCCTCGAAGGCAGCTCGACTGACAATAATGGTGCCACCCTTGAGTTTGAGTACACAGTACCATTTTGCTTCTGTTGGTCCTTTGTCAGATAAGGGGGGTGCGAATAGTTGAGAGGTACAACGATGACAAGATGGCAAGGGGAGCAGAAGAGTGTGAGAGGGGGCAAGGTGAAGGACCTGCTGGCAAAGGTGATAGATAATCAGAAGAAAAAGGGGCTGATGTACTTATAGAAGCACTCTATGGATCATGGTATGTGGCTGTCTTGACTTGATAGATCTATGCTGTGAGAGTGCCAGTGACGTGGTGAATCAAGTTGGTAGAGGGCACAGGTGAGGTCGAAAGTGTTGCTGGGGTGTTAACCGCGAGTCATGATGGATATTGTGACCAAGAGAGAATGTCTGCAAGCCCATGCAGAGAAGAGGTAATGACAGTAGAGTTGGGACATCAGGTGAGGGGGGTGACTGCCGGCCCATGAGGATGTGGTGTGGGGGGATTGGTTAGAGTACAGATTGATGGGGCATGCCTGTCTCCAAGTGTTGTTCTGACTGCTGCTATGAAAAATAGGACGGAGTTGCCAACAACGAGGAAGAAGGGGTCACCTGTTTTCGGCGCTCAATCTCTGGTATCTCTGAGCAGGGCTTCAAGAAGCGCAAGACGAAGCCTTTTAGGCCTGGACCAGTCACAGCAGCTGGGGCTGGGGGTGTGGTGATGGCGACCTTGGGTCGTGCGGGCTCAGTCGCACTAAACAGTAGAGGTCTATCGGGTATACCAGCTAGCGAACGATCACCACCATTGGCCGAAGGAGAGTCAGCGGAATACTGTGGCAAACTGTCACTCCTGAGTAAAGTCTGAGGGACCCATGGAACCTTTTGAAGTGCGTTCCAAGCTTGGATGAACCCGAGAGCTGGTTTTGTGCCGGAGTCAGCTGTCCAGAGGCTGCAGACGGGGAGCGCACAGGGATGGTATTGACACTGGTAAACACAGAGACTAGCTTCGGCCTGGAAATCCAGCTCAGTTCGATGCGCTTTTGTTGAGAGGCGTCGTTGATCTTCATGTTGGAGGATGCCCTATTTAGGTCTGCCATTGCTGCATCTGTCCTACATCGCACCTCCTTCACAAGGAGTTCCTGCTGCTTATCGACCGGCTCCATTGCAGAAGACAATGAAGTAAGAATATCAGCATTTACGGAGCGTGATGATGGCAAAAGGGTCTCTTGGAGGGAGTTGGAACAAGCGGATGGCTCAATAAGAGGAGGCCTCTCCGCAGGTAACACAGCAGAGCCAGTAGTAGGCTTGTCTGTTGGTGGTGGGGAAGGTGAGGTGAAAGACTGTTCAGAATCTGAGGAGCCCCATAAAGCCTGCATGAGCGCATTCTTCCTACGTGTTGCACTGGATGGTTCAGGCTCAGTAGCAGAGTTGGCGACGACATCCGTGTCCATCCTCAATTCAATTGGGTACTGAGATCTTTGTTGGCGTCGCCTGGATGCTGTTCACCACAGAGTCTAGGAGGGCATTGGCCTTCAACACATTATCCTGGGACGTTGGCCGCAATGACCCTTGCTGAATGGTATCAGCCGCCTATACACCATTCAGATCAGTGACCACAGCCAATAATGGGTCCCAACTTACAGCCGTCTTTTGTGCGGAGTGACATCCTGCGTTTGCAGGGTTCGGGCGCCTGTGCCTTGCGGCAAATACAAGTCGCTCTTGTATCAAGTCTATCGAAGACAGGTAGTCCACATGAGAGTTCGAATAATAATAAAAATACGCGTTCCGAAATACTCGAGAACACCAAAATAAGATGGATTGAGGAGCGAAGTGCAAGGCAAAGTCGCGTTTTCGTCGTTGGGTATGAATCGGCGCAGTAACGCAGAATGGACCTAAATGGTCAGATCTCACAGATAGCAGGATAACGCACGAGTCAGATATTGACAAAGAGTCTAAAACTGAAATAAATAAACATACAGAAAAGGAGCGAATAAAACCGAAACAAGCCATATGCGGATCCCGCTCTGATTAAGAATCCTCAGGTGAAATGGTTGAGCTCAACGTGCATAGCATTGGCCGACTGGTGTCGAGGGGGCGTGCTCTTGTGCATTCGCCCACAAATGAAGCGAAGCGGGTGACGTTGGCTGCAGCATGAGGTGAGGTGAGGAGAGATTTCCATGGTGACAGACGAGGAAGTGACGAGGGACAAAAGAGACAAGATGTGAGGAGGGTGAGGTGGTGATATCGATGGTATCGATGGTTGACGAGTGGTGGTGGCATGGCAATGACCAAGACAATCACGCATGGTGCGTAAGGCGGAGAGCGAGGTCGAACTTGTGATCGCATTTGTTTTGGAAGTTGGGTGGTGTCGCATTGCCCTTGTCGTCCTCGCTGCTGCCACTGCAAGGGGCACCATCAGCACCCTCCTTTATGCCCACGTCGCAATCGCGCAATGCAGAAATGCATCTGTGGGACCGGGACGACGATGACGGTGATGTGATGGATTAGTTGCCGACCGCGACCCCTGTGCGGCCCAAGCAGGCCTCACGCAGTCCTTTGCCCAGGCGGAAGGCAATGGGCGTGACGACAGGCCTGGAGGCGTCGTTTGAGCGGACGAAAATCATCGACCCGTCGGAGCCAGGTATGTCTTCGCGGGACAGGCGAAGGGGAGGGGTGACGCGGCGCCAGCAGTAAAGCCAGTAAAGTCGTGGTCAGGTATAGGGGAGAGGCCACGACGAGCATTATACGCACCGCCGCTGTTACTCCGGGAGAGGCCCATCATATTGTCGTGACCCGGCGAGTATGATAAGCATTGTCGAGGTAGTGTGAGAGAGGCTGGATGCACCAAGTTGCGAATTGTTTGCAGCAGAGGACGAAGCGGCTGCGACATGGCTCGTGAGGGTGACCGAATCGACTAGACAAGTTGATCGTTGCCGGTTGCCATCGTGGTGTCTTTCTGCGTCGTTGGTGTCAGTGTGTCTGAGGTAGATGGGGCAGAAAGAGTGGGGAGTCACGTAGAGGGTCACAGAATGTTTCCTTGGAGATGGATGGAGAGTTCGATAACGTTCGATCCTGACCCTACCTTGGCCCATACATTAATATTTGTCATCGTCATCCTACTATAAGCAACTTCAAACCGATACCGATCTGAAAAATTTGCACGCCCGTACCCTCGATATATCTCATCCTCAGAATCAAAGCTAGTTGTCTTTCTAAGTTCATACACACTTCAGGGCCCAGATTGAAACTTTGTTCGCAATACACCAAACTACGCGATACACCAAACTACAACAAGGTTGGTCTCTAAGTGTGGACATGAACCACTTCCCCCGTGAGAACTCGAAACAAAGTATGAAGGGGAGGAAACTGCCACGGATTTAGGATGATTTCTTGAGCCTTCTTGAGGAACTGGATGTGCGATATGAGTACAGAGAGGATGGTTTGCCTGTTCGAGTTGACGAGCGAAGACTAAGTGAATATAGTAAGAATCGGTTACCCATTATTCGATATTTACTTACACCCGACCACAGACAACAGGCATGCGCTCTGTGTTCACAGGGGCGTGAACAGAGAGAGGCACTTTGATAGGCTGGTCGATCTGAGTTTCCAAGCATAGCGAGAGGATCACATGGAGGTGCTGGTAATCCGGTTTCTCGTTGAAGTCAAGCTCTCGAACATAGATGACGAAGTCGCAGAAGGGAGTGGGTAAGCCTTGGCACAGCTGTTTGAGGGGAGTTTCTAATTTCTTCTGAAGGACTGCCTTGGAGTTACGACAACCAGTCCAAGGTAATTCCCCGAGTGCTGAATAAATGAGAGTATAGGCGAACGACTCTAGGTCATCGCGACGGGATTGGGTGCCTCTTTGCTGACCGTTAATGGAGGAGAATGCAAGAGTACCAACAATTGGGTCATGCGGGTTGTATGGGGTGTGTAAATAGGTCGCAGGATCGCGGTATTGCTGTGCCAGACCGAAGTCAATGAGGAAGGGGACAGGAGAAGGGCCTTCAACCAAGATCATGAAGTTTCCTGGCTTGATGTCATGGTGGATATAGTGTCGAGTATGTAGCGACTCGATCGCTGCAAGCTGGGAATGTGAGAGGGTGTTTAGGAAGATCCTTTTATACATAGAACAAACGTACCATCTGTGAGGCATACAAAAATGTCTTCCTGTGGTCAGACTGTTGTGCCCTGGTTAGATCGTCAAGTGAGGTCCCAAGACACTCCAGGACGATGACCTCATGCAGGCCTTCTTTGCTGTACCAGAGTACTTCAGGGATGCCCATGCTCCCAGAGATGGCTGCATACACATTGTACTTGTGAGCAAGCTTTGAAGGTGAGCTCCCTCCATGCCCTATTTTCAGAGCAACACTAGCTTCATTCCTAATATCTTTTCCCAGATAAATGCTCCCTAGAGAGCTCAGAGAGATGAGGTGAACTTGATCAGAGTGGGGCTTACCAGATCCACCAGTACCAAGCAATTTTCCTATTCTGTATCGGCCACCAACACGTATGAAATCTAGTTGATGGGAAGCAGTTTGTTTCCTGGAAGCTTGTAGTGGTCTTTGAACGGGAATGCTGGCCATTGAGAGTGAAGTGAAAGAACAGCTACGAGCAAGCTCAGTTCAACACTCCAACGTTGATTTTACGTCACCTGACCTGAATGGGTTTTTTTTTTGAATTTGGTGTTATTGTCCACTGCCGGTAGGCAACAAGACACGCTATCTAAATACAAGACGCGAGTAGACTACGGGTAAATATGTAACGGAGGGCAAGACATGACGGGGGGAAATAAGTAGGGGGGATATGGGCAATCCATCGACCTCCAAGGTGGAGGATGGAACGGATGGTTTTGCGCTGGGCTCGTGGTGACGTTGGTTACTCGGATATCGAGCTGGGAGGTCTCGGTCTGCCACGACTTGTGATCGGGACTCACCGTTCATTCCCGGGTCTCGAAACTCATCCATGAGTCGTTCGAAGGAGTCTCAGTCTGCCCCGGTTTGCAACCGGGCCTTACCGTTCGTCTCTCTCACAGAGCATGGGGGAGGGAGAATCGGGGGGCCTGCCATCTCAACCGAGTCGGATTCGACTGCAGTGACCGTCGACTCGTCAACCTACTTACCTACTACGAAGTCAGCCTTGGTGGGGGCCTTGTCCAGCGCACCGGGGATGGAGGGTGCCAGGGAGGGGCCGCGCGCCCTAGAGACGCTGCGGGACGGACGACCGATAGGACCCATACGACGCCCTTTGCGCCTGCCGCGGGGTTCAGATTTAAAAATGAGAACCACTCCCTTGGCTGCTTCCAGGCGGGCGGTCTCGTTCCGTTCATTGGACTTGATGGTGAGGGCGTGTTTGCAGGCGGAGAGGTCACAAAGGGCCGCGGGCCCGCGTCTCGGGCATCCTTGCGTTTAGCGGCGAACCCCGTGGGTGTGGCAGACGCCAATGGAATTTTTTTCATACCTTGGGCACGAGAGGGTAAGTCGAACAAGACGACCGAGGATCCACCTAGGCCATGAAACGGTCGGAGTCCCTTTCAGCATACGCGAGGGCCTCCACTTGAAGGTTACCAAAGGTGGCGTGGTAATGGCGGCAGGCGCCTTCCTTGGCGCCTATGCGGGTTTCTTCCATAAGGGAGGTGCGGCATGCGTCAATGTGGGAGGTGATCGCGGGGGCAAGGATGATGGAGGCGTCATCAAAGGGAGGCTGAGCTCAAGTTGGTATGCCAAGGCTGGCTCGATATTGCGAATCGCTTGCTCCTCTTGCCAAACAACGTTCCTCTCGTGCAGTGTGAAGTACCAGGGATACTGCCCGCGGCAGGAGAGCACAACGGATACGCGGCGAACACCCTGTTGTGCAAGGATGGGTTTCTGATTGTTGAGAAAGACGCAATTTATCCGCCCATTCAGCATTCGAGATGTCGTCAGCCTTGTTAAAAACTCGACACCACCCTTCAGCAATTGCAGGGCGAAGAATATGATGATGAGGCCGATGATGGCGCCAGCGTCGAGACCCGTCGAGAGAAGATAGTTGTATCGTACCCACCAGCGGTAGTGGAAGCGCCTCATGAACCACTGGAAGGTGAAACCGACCAAGATCCACAACGTGAAGTTGACGCCATTGGCAGGCGGGACACTGTCGGCGGCGACCAGTGCAACGGGGATGTTGATGTAGCGCCAGAACGAGCGGGGGTAGCGACGGGCGAGGTAGTAGAAAGGGATTGGTAGGAAAATGCCAATCAGGAAGAACCATATGAGTGGATAATAGCTGTGGGGGATCCCGTCAGTCAGACATCGGTCCGTCAATCAGAGGCGGGTGAGAGTGCTCACAGTGCTCCTGTGGAGAAAAGCCGTCTTGGGCCGATTCCACCCCAGATGATCGACAACGTGTTAAATACGTTGAGGTTCGGGCAGGTGAAGAAGTGCTTCTGATGGGGAGAGCAGATGTCGGGGATGTTATCCAAAGCCCACTCCTGTGCTAGGATTGCGGCTAAACTTGCTACGATCGTGGAGATGACCTGACTAAAAAAGATGAGGCGCGGCGGGATTTTCATGTAGTGTCCGAATTTCAGATCGCTGCTAAACGACACCGCTTGCTGGACAGTAGTCCCGCCCATCGTTTTGAAGACCATCGTAGCAAGAGGATGCCCTGGAAGCATATAACCGAACATTACGTCTGCAAGGATGGAGAGGTAAAACTGTTGGTTGGTGATGGCTTGGACTATGCCGAAGGGAATGACGAAAATCATCGCGAAGGCGGCAGCGAAAGCGAATGCCCAGGTCGGGAGCCCCACATGACATACTTCGATGCCGATGATGCCTAGGACGAATGAGGTGATGCCAAGAGCGAGGAACTACCAACGAGGAACCTCTGAATACTTGGCCATGAGTTGTGCATGAATGTCGGCTTCGTCCCCCAGGCTGCGGCGGAACCGGCGGGCAATATCTTTGCGGTACCAAAGGTAGGTGTGGACCACAACCGCGGGATAGGTCGCGAATATTGTGTCATACGTGAAAGTGTAGGTGATCAGTAGGAACATTGGAGAATATTGCCCATATTTCGCCTGGTTGAAAGCATTGTTGGTGATAACTGCACTGAGGTTGTATGGGGCCCCAGTGTTGTCGAACGCCATGCCGACAGATATGGGCATATACTGCAAGTACCATACATTCTTGGCTGTAATGGAGTGTGAAAAAAAAGTTGGAGGGCCAGATTAAGGATGTTCAGAGGTTGGCTGTTGGCGCCGTACTGTTGGTGGTGCTCGGCTTCATCAAAGACTGGAAGGGTCAAGGCCACCTGTTCAAACCCGAGGGCGAGCGCATCTACATTCGTAAACGAGGCGATGGCACCAGTCCGGACGGGCTATGACTGGTTACGATTGATCATGTGAGGTCGCTGACAGAGCCATGGCGACGAGGGAGTTCGCTAAATATGACCGTAAGCTAGCTGACAGGGAGAATAGAAAGCTTAGAGATATACCCAAGCTTATCTAGATGTGGAGTTTGTGGTGGGGACCGACACTGGCCAAGGTTGAACCTCCACATAACGATACTAGGCGCCTCGCCGCCATCTGTGCCGTCACCCTCTTCATAATCAATGGAAAGGAGCGAATATGCTCTGTATGCTCGGCGCACATAAACTTCAAAGGCGGCTGTATGGATGATCAGTAGATATCACACCATGCAGTCAGCGCAACGAACCAAGAGTCAGCCAAGGGTCCTTATACGCCAAAAAAGCCGGAAGCACATCGAATACTGTGTGCCTAGAGTCGCTCAGTTCTCTAAGAATCTCTGTTGCTGGAGCTCTGAGTGATTGTAAGATACCACTGCTCAGGAAAATACTGCTTCGCGCTCACTTATTTTGACCGAGGCCAGACTTGCCATGGTAGGTATTACCTAACGAAGCTTTGAGGACGGCCTCCATCTGTATCAGGCGTTCTTCATACGACGGCATTTGGCCGGGAATTAAGATCTCTCTTGCCTTAAGCGAACTTGGGTTGATGACCGGCCTTCAAGGGCAGCGAGGTTGCGGGTAACCTCAAAAAGAGGACTCTCTGAGTTGGATACAGGGAGGCCAGTCTTCTTGACGTGGTCAAGAATGGCGAGCACAAGCTTCGCTTTACTTTGGGCTTTGATGTGGCTGAGGACAAGGGAGACGACCTTGTCAAGGTCATCCTTGTATTGCTCCCGCAAGCTGATTCTCCTCCGGCGTCCCTGTAGAGGGGACGACCACAGGTGACGGTGTCGTCGACGACTGGGTGGGCCCAGTTGGTAGCAAGGCTACCGCCGGGGAAGTCATGGTTTGGGAAGCAGAAGCAGGCATAGGAGAGCTTGCCACCTCAGTCGGGACGGGCAGGGGAGCGGTGGCCCCTACGGGCCTGGCAGGCATCATAGCCTGACCCGCATCCTGTACCGTCGGGACATCGGGAGGCGACCCGGAGGAATCATTAGTCGTCTGACCTCCAGCCGGAGCTGAGGGTGGCATCGTTGAGCGGCCTCCGACTGAAGAGTCTGCGGGCTGCTGTTCCATGGCTGGGGTCTGCTTACCTATCACGAAATCTGCCTTAGTCGGCGTCTTGTCCATAGAGCGGAGGGAGGGGGACGAGGAAGGGCTCCGAGTGTGGGAGACGCTGCGCGAGACCCGAGTGGGAGCCGGGCGACGTTCCTTGCGGCGTGTGCGTGTGTCAGTCTTGGAGTGGACAAGGGAACGGGCCGCCACAAGCCTGGCGTTCTCCTCGTGTTCCTCCATCTTGATAGTTGAGTGCGAACTGCGACACGTTCCTGAGGCCGTATACTGTCCTGGAGGTAGTGGTCTAGGATTTTTTTTAGCCGCGAGGCCGGGAATTCGGGGGTCGGACCTTTTGACTTCGAAGCTCCAATAGTGTTGCGGACAAGATCCTCAAGCTTCAGATGGCAATGACCGGAAAGTGTGGAAAGGATTGCGGTCGTCTCAGAATAAGGTAGATCCGAGTATTTCGGTACGTCGGTGACTCGGAGACCTTTAAGAGATGGTGCCATGACTGGAGGGGGTTGTGAAGGAGGTTTTGGCGGATGCCGTTCCGCATGTCAGTAATCAGGGAAGCAATGAGGTGGAGCCACGCAGCGCGAGACCCGGTGAAGTCGTTGGACAGGAGGCCGCGGACAGTGTCGATGGCAGTGGAGTTGTCAATGTCCATGACTACCAAAGGGTCGGGTTCGGGTTATGAGAGGGGTACAGAATTGCGGATGAGGGCAGGTTGGCAAATGTCCAACTGAACTGTGTCTTCAGGCAGGAGATCGGAAGGGTGAATGTCGCGGTGGGACATAGTGGGCGGGAGGCCGTAGCCCAGGCAGGAGAGGGAGGGTGTTCAACAAGGTGGATAACTGTATTCAGTTGGATACGGTGTAGGCTAAGGACAACCAGCAGCTTTGGGGAGTAGTCTCGACCTACAGCCAATGGTGGTTGGAGGATGGAGTACGGATGTGGTGACTGGGCTGAATGCGTTTATTGAATGACAGTACCAAAGACATGTTCCTTACTATTGTAATTTCCCGAACACACCCATATATACAGCTCCGAGCTGGTAGCAAACTAGACATCATTCATTGTTGAAATGTTTAAAAAAAATACGACATTCGCTCTCAATTGTAGGTACAAAAGTCCTTCAGAATGTTATCCATTGCGGCATCGGAATCGCCCTTGAAAAGACTGCCAAGGTTAAGACCTGATTTTGACCCCCCGCTCATGGCTGCTAATGGCGTTGCCCACCCCTTAATGAAGTTGAGCTGCTTCTTTTTGAGAATGAATTTGAGTGTTTGCAAGGCCTCCATGAGCATGGGGCTAATCCGGTTTCGCTTTGTGGTGTCTGTCTCCTTTGCTGACAAGAATACCCTTTCACAGGGTACTGACATGGCCTGGATCGCTAAGTAATCCATGGCGATCACAAAGAGTGTTGGGTACTCGGTTTTATTAGCCTATTAGGGTGTGAGTCATTGCGCCATACAATAACATGAACCTCACTCACCTCCCAAAATTTGAGGATGTCAGTCTGAAGAGAACAGAGCTTGCCCGATGCATACTTCCGGTATTCCACCTCAACTGTGAACTCTTGAAGCAAAGATTTGGTTTCATAAGCGGAACACTTGACTTTGTATCGCGTCGGAGGTGGAGGTGCTCGACCTCCAGGGTGCGGAACAGGATTGACAGGGGAATTGGATACATTGACAAGCTGGGGTGAGGCCTGACGGTACTGGTGCATCTGCACAGGATATATTTGTGATATGTGATGAGCTGATAGATGCACTTACAAGTTTAAGAATGAGATGCTTTGATTCCTAGATATATGAAATTCCCCATTTGGCATCGATCCATGAGAATCGTATCGCAGGATTGAGGACTGTAGGTTCAAGTTGGCAGTCAGAGTGGTGACATATCAAGTATAGAAGAACTTACACATTGTGACAACGTATACATCTGTCTCGTCCATTTGGATGTAGTATTTCTTGGCCCAATCCAGGCCGATGTCTGTCCAGAACTTGAGACCATCATGTTGATCTCCAAGTTTCTCCCAATCTGTCATGAACATCTCAAAGTTGGAGATAGCGTGTAACAGGACAGGTGTTGACTCAGACGACATGCTTTGTTGAAAAGTGTGGGGGGTCTGTCATTTAATGAGCGCATGCCTTTGGACCTGGGTCAAAGTAGTATACTTACTTGTAAAACTGCTTCTAAGGCCTCCAGGATATCCCAATTGTGACTGGCCTTAGGTGATCGTCATTACTCATACGATACAGCCTTTGTAAGTCGTGGGAACCGGCCCTAGTGATTGGTGATTGGATGACTGATAGCTCTATCGTGCTTATTGATCAAGTTGGAGTCGCTTACTGATCCTCATAGTACCTTAGTCATAGCACGTATCTGGCTTACTACATGGTGATTAGTCATATCTGTATTGTAGTATAAAAGAGGCTCACTGCTGTCCCTAAGACAGCAAGTTGAATCTCCTGTCAATTCAACTCCCTTCTCTTCTCTTACATCTCTCTATAAGTGGGCACTAGGACATTACTCTAGTGTGGGAACCACTTCTCATATATCGACTACAACTTGGCACCAAGCTATCCACGCAACATACCGCCAAGTTAGGACAGCTCACTTGACCCAACACTGAATCAGTGTTGCCCTCACTTTGTGGCGGTGACATTAGATTCAACTTTCTACATTCAAGATGGCTAGTAGCGCGTACGACAAGCTCTTAACCAAAGAGCAGATACTCGAGACCAAACTAAACTCTCGTATTGCATATAAAGCACCCAACGTTACTGGGACCAGAACCTACCCTATCCAATTATTCTGCGATAATGACAACAAAAACGTAAACAAAAATGCTATCCCAGTCTGCCTATACAACGGAGTTTGGCACCAGATTATACATGACTCTAGTACGGGATTGCCTCAACTACGGCAACCACTGACCAGCATTCACCTTTTCAACATTGAAGACACCAAGGAAGGATCTGAACCAAAGGAACAGAGCGACAGCTCGGATAGTGAACCAGCTGAAGAAGAAGACGACTCAGACGACAAGTTAGCCAAACAAACTGGAGGACTCCACATCAACAAACAAATCAGAGGCTCAAAAATACCCAAGGAACTCACCCCACGAAGGAATACCGTCTCCCTTCCATAGCATATGAAGCTTTCACCCATTTCACCAAAACTATCGACCATGGCTACTGCCTCAATCACGATCCAACAGCCCACAGATACTCAACCAATCACTCAAGGGGGAGGAGATGGCTCAAGCTCTAAAGGAAAAGGCTCTGGAAGTGGCACTACTGGAGCAGGAAGTACGACAACTACGGCTGCTACTGGAACTGCAGCAAGCGTTAATTCCAAACTCAAAGCCAGCCTCGGCCGATACTCCATTCCTGGAGGAGGATGATCAGGACCCCCAAGCGGAGGACCACCATCAGGAGGATCTGGAGGTCCGGGTGGCAACCCACCTGGAGCACCAGGACCTCCCGCACCAGTACCCCCCGTCCAAGGAGGTCAACAACCCGTTGCACGAGCAGCTGATGTCAAATCTATGGGAGGATTGCTGCAAATCTTCACTGGAGACCGCCTCATTGCAGACGACTTCATCGAAGAAGTGAAAGGATACCTTCGACTCAATCAAGATGTAGCTGGCTACAACTCCCCGATCAAAAAAGTCGCTCTAACCCTTACCCTCATGAAAGGACCTCAAGTGGCAGGTTGGACCAGAGACATGGGAACCTGGTTGGACACCCTCAACCCCATCTTGGACAATATCACCGACGTATGGGATCAGTTTCTCTACAAATTTTCACAACAATTCCAAGACAGTCAAAGGGAAAACAGGGCCAGAGGTGAAATAGAATGCTGCACCATGAGGTTCCCAGAAATCGACGACTACATTGCTAGGTTCGAAGATCTAAGTCGCATCGCCAGATACGATGCCAACAGTGGGGCTGTATTCCAGCTCTTTACTAAAGGATTACCCGATAACATCCTCAGGGATATACTAGCTTCGCCAACCCCGACTACATATATCGATCTCAAAGATAAAGCAATCTCAGCCACCAGATCTAAAGTCTTGATCAACAACATACTCCAAGCTCACAACCCGAACAAAGGGACTGGAGGATTCAATTGCGGAGTATTCAATACATTCCCGCAGCCCAGTAACTTCCAAAGACCACGAACATTCTTTAACCAAGGAAACCAGGGAAATCAAGGAGGGTTCATACAACAACGCGGACCTGGGTTCTGCCAAGGACCCCCTCAAATGCAATATAACTCTACTAACGTGCCTTGCTGGATGAACAACACACCAGTACCAATGGACTTAGGACGCACTAGGACCCCAAATTGGCATCCGAACAATAGAGGACGCGTGCAAGGGAACGCTACTGGTTTTGGACCAGCTCCCCGAAACAACACCACTGGACCACCCCCAGGAAACACTAACAACAACTGTTTCAAATGCGGACAAACAGGTCACTACACCAGGAACTGCCCTTGCCGTCGGTGTCAAGGACAGGCCAAAGCGAATCTCATCAATTTCAATGAAGAATATGACAACTATGAGGGGTTTGAGACCCCAAATCGTATCGATGACATCAAACAACAGCTTAATGCTATGTCTCTCGATGAAAAGGCAAAACTTGCGGAAGAAATGGGAGTTTCGGAGGATTTTCCCACAGCTTGATTAGGTCGGCATTAATCAAGCAGAGTAGCAATGACAATGTGTATATATCAGCTCGAAAATCTATGACGGTTCGAATTTACACACATTCGATTGCAAAAAGAGCCGAAGCAATAGCCCTGGTTGACTCTGGGGCAACAGAAAACTTCATGAATCTAAGCTACACCAAGTGGTTGAAACTCCCCATCAAAAACCTGGAAAAACCTCATCAATTGTTCAATGTAGACGGAACAGAGAACAAAGCAGGGATGCTAAAACATTACACAGACATCAAAGTCCAAACAGGAACATCCAGAAATCAACTACGATTCTTCCTGTCAGATCTTGGAGAACATAAAGCCATTCTAGGATATTCATGGTTCACCGCAGTACAACCAAAGATCGACTGGAAACGAGGATGGATTGACTCATCGCAACTCCCTATTATCCTCAGAGCTCCAAATGCAAAACAAGCATGATTCCTACCCCATACCGTCAATACACTGTGCCCTGTACACCAAGACCAATACTTCATTGGAAGGGTGACAATAAGCTCCACAGTAAAAGAAGAAGACCCCAAAATACCAGCAGAATATATGCGACACAAAAAGGTGTTCAGTGAGCACAAATCACAATGCCTTCCCCAACACACTATCTGGGATCATGCTATCGAGCTCTTACCTGGAGCTCCTACTACCCTTCCAGGAAGGTTACTACCATTGACGCAATTGGAAATCAAGGAAGCAAGTAAATTCATTCAAGAACACCTGGCAAGGAACACAATTAGACCTTCATGGAGTCCATACGCAGCCAATTTCTTCTTTGTCAAGAAAAAAGACAGTAAGCTGCGACCAGTTCAAGACTACTGACCCCTCAACAAGTGGACTAAACGGAACCGCAATGTTTCTCCCCTAATTCCCTCCGTTATTGACTGACTAGCTGGATGTACTTTATTCACTAAATTTGACGTCCGATGGGGATATAACAACATCCGGATTAAACCAGGAGACGAATGGAAGGCTGCCTTCCTCACGCCAGAAGGGTTGTTCGAACCTACAGTCATGTTCTTTGGCCTCACCAACTCCCTGGCCACCTTTCAAATGATGATGAATACGATATTCTGGCCAGACATTGCAAAAGGGGACATATCAGTGTTTATGGATGATATCGCTATTCACACAAAGAAATATCTCAATGAATCACACCAACAACACTTGGCGCGACATCGACAACGTGTTCACAAAATATTGGACAAATTAGAAGCCAATGACCTCTACCTCAAACCGGAAAAATGTGCCTTTGAACAGGACGAAATCGAATACCTCAGTGTCATTGTGGGAAAAGGACGGCTCCGCATGGATCCCAAGAAACTTACAGGAGTCGCGGATTACCCTGTCCCATTGAACCCAACCAACGTCTGAGCGTTTCTGGGACTCTGCGGTTACTACCACTATTTCATTCCACACTTCTCTGAAATTGCCCAACCACTGCTAGATCTTACAAAGAAATCCGAAGCATGGCATTGGGATGAACCACAATTCAAAGCCTTTGAAACCCTCAAAACACAACTATGTGCAGCACCAGTTCTAAAACAACCCAACTTCTCAAAGAAATTCTTCCTACAAACTGACGCATCAGCATATGGCGTGGGAGCCGTACTCTCACAAGAGGGAGACATCCCTACAACCTCCACCCTTTTGAAACGCCAAAAACCTGTACTCCATCCCATTGCCTACTACTCAGCCACATTTATTCCAGCTGAACGAAACTATGACATCTATGAGAGGGAGCTACTAGCCGTGATGAAAGCGCTCTCACACTGGCGACTGTACTTAGGATGGACTAAAGAACCATTTACCATCATGACGGACCACATGAACCTTCAATATTGGAAATCCCCTAAAAACCTCAACCGAAGAACTGCACGATGGCATGCAGACTTACAAGAATATGACTTTGATATCCTCTACATTCCTGGAAAAACCAATATTCCACCTGATGCTCTTTCATGCCTACCGGGAGTAGACCAAGGAAAAGAGGACAACCAACAAGTTACAGTCCTACCAGAACAAAAGTTCAGAATTGCCACAACAACCTCAGAAACAAAAATCAATGTACCTCCTATTGACATAGTCAAACAAGGAATCATGAATCTCATGCACAACCATCCATCCGCTGGACATCCGGGCTGAGATGAAACACTTTGTAAAACTCAAGAATGATATCATTGGCCCAAGATGAAAGAATGGATTGCAAACTATGTGAAAGGATGTGCTATTTGCCAACAAAACAAGATCATCACCCATCGTACTAAAGTACCCTCCTACCGCATCCCCACAGAAACCAATGCCCGACCATTCCAACGGGTAGCTATGGACTTAATCACAGGATTGCCCCCCGTAAAGGGAAAAGATGCCATCCTTACCATCATAGACCAAGGATGCTCATGTGCCACCATATTTCTAGCCTGCGATACCACAATCACAGGACCAGGCATTGCCCAGCTCTATATGAATCACGTGTTTTGATGGTTCGGATTACCCACCAAAGTCATTAGCGATCAAGATCCCCGATTCACATTGCACTTTGGAAAAGCCCTGACAAAAAGGCTAGATATCCAACAAAACCTATCAACAGCCTTTCATCCTCAGACAGATGGACTATCAGAGCGAAAGAACCAATGGGTAGAACAATATCTCCGTCTAGTAACCTCAGCCGCCCCAAAAGACTGGACCCAATGGCTAGCCTTAGCTACAGCAGTGCACAACAACCGGAAGAACTCGACCACCAGGTTATCGCCAAATCAAATAATTCTAGGGTATGATCTCAAACTAAATCCGGCAATTACTACCCCATCTGTCAATGAAACAACAGAAGAAAGGATTAGTCTAATGGAAGAAAGACGGGCCCAGGTGACTGCGGCCCTGAACCAAGTCGCTGAGAAATCAGGAACTCCCCCAGCGCAATACAATACTGGAGACCAGGTTTGGTTAGAAGGAAAGAATCTCCGTCTTCCATATCAAGCAACAAAGCTAGCCCCTAAAAGATATGGACCCTTCAAGATCATCAAAGAGATCTCTCCTGTGGCGTATCAACTTGCCTTACCCTTGACATGGAGGATTCACAATACGTTCCATGCTTTGCTCTTATCGCCCTATTGCGAAACGACCGCACATGGCCCGAACTTCTCCCGACCACCACCTGACTTGATCAATGATGAAGAACAATACGAAGTGGAACAAATCCGCAATCATCAGTACTTCGGGCACAATAGGACCCTGCAATATCTGATCCATTGGAAAGGATACCCTGATAGCAATGACACATGGGAACCCGCAGCAGACACTCATGCGCTGGATTTAGTCAAATCTTACCACAAGGGAACTCCGCTAGACATTATAAAAGCTGGACATCTATCACTGCAAACTCCCATCTCCCTTCATCCTGGCTATCAACCAAGAACCTCTCAGGTGGGAAGAAAACCATTGGACACCACCCCTGATCCCTCCATGCCAAAACTTCTTGGCATCTCTACTTTGTCCATTCCCATTCACCACCCACAAGTTCTATGTCTTCTGCCCTGGACAACGGATCCATACCACTCACGTCCACGCTCTCGAACATCCATACTTTTGCCGCGAACCCCTTTGCACCTATCATTCTTAACGGCAAGCACTACTCCCTTGTCCACATCAGTAACCCTCCTACCCCCGTCATGTCAGATTACTCCATCAATGCCTCTGCTGAATCCCCTGGAAGTCGCCCCAATTCACCCCCGTCCTGCTACTCCCCTTGTGGAGTGGAAAACATATTCGCCTCCAACACTGATATTGACCCTGTCACCCTCTGAGAGATCGCAACTGGTCTGGTCCAGACCGTCAAGAATCACGAAGAGGTCCATCGCTTTGCTGTGCTTGCCTTCAAGGACAAGGTCAAGAGGCTTGAGTCTACCATTGAGGGGTATGCCGAAACTTATGAACGAGCCCCAGATGGGTATGTCCGCTGTTACGATCCTGGGTCCTCACCCCCAATTTTCCGCTATTTTCCACCATTTTATTTCACGCTCTCGGTCACTCGTCCCTCACTCGTTCCCTCACGTGCCGCTCGGACCGTCACCAAATCACCTGACAAAGTCACCTGATGAACCATCTGACTAATCTGCAGTCATTTATCACATGCCATCATTCCGCAGTCCGCAGCACTCCGCAGCATCACTACTTCCCTTCTTTCTGATTACCAACTCATGATGCGCCACTCCGCAGTCGCCAGCTCATGATGGAGCTATACTTAGAACTGCCACGTCATAATGAACCTTACTAAATATTTCCATATTTCTCTGTGACCTCTGTGACCCGTTACTTCTCATTTGTATATAAGCGCCCGTACTTTTAGTAGTTAGGCCCTAAGCCTAACTTGGTTTTCAATCCAAGACTTGTAGCTTCCACCCAGGACTTTTGAGTCTCTTGCTTGAACATTCAAAGTCGCTTCAAAACCTTGAAGCTCTCCTTTCATCTCTATTATCTACCTCAGAAAGTCACTCTTATCATCAAGGACTTTACTCTTATACTGTGTAGCCAACCGGTACCGCGCTACTCACGTGATCCATTGCCTCAGGAGGAGATCCCACTGAGCAATCCCAGTCGTCGCCAAACCAACCCACGCACGTCGCGTCTTTAAAGGCCCTTGGACCTTAACATCCGCAATACCATGTACCCCGACCTCAAGATCCCGCTGGGCGAAGGGGCATACGCCGAAGCCTATTGGGTCACCCCAGCGCACAACAGGTACATTTGAGCATACGGACAAGAACAAGGACCTTTGGACACCCCCTACTCGCTCCCTATCTATGCCCGGGCAGTCTATTTATCCGAGCCCATCGACCCCCTTCCCGCCTGGTTCTACCAGCTTCTTGTCGGCACCCCCGCCGTTCACGCTAACTTCGCCAAAGCAGCCCACCGACTTGATGACTGGGGTGTCGCTGCGGATATTGCGCACTACTGCAAACTGGACAACGACTTGTCCTGTATCAACGCAGAGCTTGAGTGACTCGAAGCCGAAGCAGGGGCAGTTAGGATCACGAAGACTATTTGCGAAGGTTGGTTGGAATTGGCTCGCGCCCCCAAGCAATTGGCGCACATGGAGTGCCTGGCAACGCCATTCATTCGGCAGAGGAACAAGCAACTTGCCACTAGGGGAGGGTGGAAAAAGTCCGCATGTGGTCGCGCTAGCTAGAGCGGGAGGTAATGTGACCAGCCTTAGGTGATCGTCATTACTCATACAATACAGCCTTTGTAAGTCATGGGAACCAGCCCTAGTGATTGGTGATCGGATGACTGATAGCTCTATTGTGCTTATTGATCAAGTTGGAGTCACTTACTGATCCTCATAGTACCTTAGTTATAGCACGTATCTGGCTTACTACACAGTGATTAGTTGTATCTGTATTGTAGTATAAAAGAGGCTCACTGCTGTCCCTAAGACGGCAAGTTGAATCTCCTGTCAATTCAACTCCCTTCTCTTCTCTTACATCTCTCTATAAGTGGGCACTAGGACATTACTCTAGTGTGGGAACCACTTCTCATATATCGACTACAACTTGGCACCAAGCTATCCACACGACATACCGCCAAGTTAGGACAGCTCACTTGACCCAACACTGAATCAGTGTTGCCCTCACTTTGTAGTGGTGACACCAATCCTGGTTCGACAACGTGTAATGCGAAATATTGTCTGCCACCCTGGTCTTTAAATACAAATCAATGGCCTATATTTGAGTAGTCTTTAGTCTTTACTGTCCTATTGCAAACAGCAAGCATGACTTACCAGTCGGAGTTGTCTCAGACACAGCAGCATCATATACACTGAGTCCCACCTTGTCTTCACGTCTCTCAGAAGTTGCAGTTCTGGAACGTTATCCTTAACTTGGTTGCCATCACTGTCCTTCTTCATGAACAAACTGAGCTTGTTGCCATCTACAATAATTTTCTGGAACTTGGTCCTGTGATTATCCAAAGAGCGTAACAAACGAATGACCCTTCGAGCACGCCGGAGTGGGTCGCCTTTCATGGTGTCGACCCATGCCTTGGGCTCAGGTGGTTTACCTTGGCGGTTGTGGCAACGGGCAAGTTTCAACTTGTAGTCTTGATCACCGATGTCATCATCATCCGAATCACAGGATTCATCCTCAGAGTCCAAGTCTGATTCATTCCCGGAGTCCAAGCCATTGCTGCAGTGAGTTAGATAGTCGGGGTCAAGAGGAACCTTGAGCTGCGAAAGATATGATTTGGGCATTGAAGTGAAGGATGAAATGACGTGTGAAGAGCAGATGTTGATAATGTGGGCATAACACCGGACACAATTGTGCTGATGGTGAAAGCTAAGCATGTCAGCTATCCCACGTTTGGTCAATATGTCCTGAATCCATTCCATGGCCGATGCATTATTTGAGGCGTTGTTGAGCATGAAGTGGCCGACCTGAAATGGGGGTTAACATCAGCACATAGATATTAGAGAATAAATACCTTATTTGTAACACAAGTGCAATCAAGTAGATACACAATTGCCTTTGCTATGCTGTGACCTGTGTGCTTCTTCTTGAGGTGATGAAAGCTGATAAGTGAAGTCTTCAGTGAAAGGGATCCAGTTGATGCATCAGCGGTGATCCAGTGGCAAGTCAGCCCTAAGAACGACGCCATATTCCCGGCTCCCCAAACATCTGCTGTGAAACTGATCCGCCCGCAGGCTTCCTATCGATCAAAGTTAGCATAGAGGGAGGGGGGAAGGTAGAATGCACAAACTCATGGAAAGCTCCACTTTCAACACTCCGAATGCCTTCTTCCAATGATAAATTATTGATTCCCTCATCTTATCATGGTGAGGGATTTCAGAATCAGTGAGGGTTGGATGGAGGGTCAAACACAGGAGTTGAAACTCCAGCGATTTGACAACACGAATCAGCTGAAGACACTTTAGCATGAGAACACGAGATTGTCAAGACTTAAGACTTACCTCATCATTCGCAACAATAAAATTGGAAAGGAGTTCTAAGAACACCTCCGGAGAGAACATTGGGATTGATGGGTCATGTACATTTCTGGCATTCTTGAGGAGGGCCCGATTCTTTACTTGAGTTGACAGCAGGTAGTTCCAGTGATCATTCTCCATGACCATCCAGTCATACTCAGCAGTATGGTACTTGTACAGATGCTTCCGAAGATTGGGGTTCACAGTGTTAGGTGAATAAATATAATTGGGGGCAGCCCCGGGTACGTCAGCTTTTTGAATGGCACCATATTTTTTCCTGCTAGTTTGTAAGATGATAATCACAATCAGGCAAGCACATACATGCATGGTTTGCATACTTGTGCATGCGGCATGCTTGGGGGCATGTCACCGGCAGTCTTAGGGTCGCCGACGGTCTTGAAGAAGTGGATGATGTCTAGGGCAAAATGAGAACTAGCATGCTGGGAATCGCCAGCACTGCTCTGTGAATCCAGCCCCTGCGGGCCATCTGAGCTAGGAGGTGCATCATGTGTATCGTCACCTTCTACATCTTCAAAACTGAATTCTTCACCACTGTTGATTGGCTGGAGATGGCCGGCCTAACTTGATTAGCAAGGCCCAAGGCAAATATAGAACAAGGAACTCACCATTTTTTGGGTACGAGACGAAGGAGCACAAATGCGAGGACCAGAGCTTGGAGCCTTGGCAGCTTTGGCAGTATTCGTCGTGCATTGAGACATGGTTGGAGGGGAAAAGATGAGACTTGTAACCATAAAATGGCCAAGGCATGGTGTATTTCTATGGCCAAGTCACCGGCCAGAACCAACTTGAAGGGAGGTAGGTCAATTACGTCCAGGACCCTTGGGCGCGAACACGACTTTGATGGTGATGGCAGGTGATGCGCGACAAAACGAGCTCATTTGGCTTTGCAAATACATTTGATATTTGGTGCGACCCTTGGGCATGAACATGACTTTGATGGCGATGGCGGGAGATGCGCAACAAAACAAGCTCATTTTGCTTTGCAAATACATTCGATATTTGGTACATGTGCACATAAACCGACTCAAGCAAGTTCTGAACAATGACAAATGGTGCAAGGATGATACATGCTGTTAAGGCTTCAATGGGCCTTGATAGTACGACTTGTACTAAGAGTGAACTGGGGGCAAGTACTTGAAGAGGTAGAAGTCTCTAGTGTTGCTAGAGACGACTCTGAGAGGCTTATGTAAGAGATGAGGAAAGGGGAGGCACTTGGGGAGCTTTCAAGAATGTTGATATTGAGAATCAAGTCAAGCTTAGGGCTTGACTGTCAAAATACAGGGCGCTTATATACAGGCACGGCCGCGCACGGGCCATGGTCACTAAGGTAGGTACTTCTGGTCAAGAGGGGGCTGTCTGTATCATATGGTACTCCGCGGACAAGTGCTGCAGTCTGTATGAGTTGAACAATAGAGAATGAGCAAGAGCAAATGAGGGATCAGGGAATTGCCTAATCTATCCTTAACCGGGGAACAATGGCAGTGGGTCATTCCAAGAAGAGAAGCGTTGTCATGATGTGATGACGACCACGAGGTTTGAGGCTGATCCGAGGAGATCTGATCTCCATGTGCCCATTCTGGTCTAATGGGTGTCTAGTGTAAGCAACTACCCTTTAAGGTAGTCCATATTGATGGTGACCCAGTTAAGGGCCATGTCGCTATCTGCGTTGTCTGCGGAGCTCTGCATGGATGAGGGATTGTCTGCGGATCCTCTGGGAGAGGTTGACTGGTAGCTCTGACTCTGGGGCGAGGTGCCAGCTATGGGCGATAAGGCAGAAGGGGTGATTGACTGGTAACTGCCTTCTCTACTGGTGCGTTGGCATATCGATGCTGAAGAGGGACTTGTGGGTGACAGGGAGTGCTTGCGGGACACAGGACTATCCGGGGCAAGGTACTCTTGCCATGGTAAGACAGGGGACTCTTCTGGGGACAAGGCGTGCGTGTTGCCTCCAGGGACATCGGGTTCATATGGAATGAATGGTTCTGGCTCTAAGGGCAGCGCGTCCTCCATGGGACTGTCTGGATCTTCCAGTGGGTTCTCTACTGGGGGTGGCTCTTGGTACATCTCCATTGAGGAGTATTCCTGACGATGGATGTTCCATGGGACGGGGACGAGGGGCTCAACTGGTGGCTGATCAAGGGGTGACGATGGTTTGGATGGTTCACTGGGCAGTAGTGGTGGCAGGTCTGGTAGGGGTGATGGGTTCAATGGTAATGGTCGCTTGGCCATAGACGGTGGTTTGGTTATGGTGACAAGGAGGGGGTCCGATAAGGATGAGAAAAATTGGGGTGGATCATAACACATGCACGATTGGGTGACTCTAGCAAGGTCGATATTGCTGTGAATTGCGGGCGCGGGAGAGGGGGACAGTGTGTGTGTGGGGGGGCACTAGAACCAGAGCAGAATGTGAGGCAGATGAAGATGTCGATGATGTGAGCGGAGTACAAACCTTGAAAAGGCACCCTGACCTGAGGATACCCAGTCCTCCCCTGATCTTTGTGTTTATCCACACCTTTCTTGACATCCTCATCGAATACTTTGTGACATGTCGTTGGCCAGGGTGATTCGAGGAAACACCTTACCTCATCACACATCCACGTCCCGAAAGGAGGCAGCTCCTGTGCCTGCCAGTGTCACGGCATTCAAGCGTTGATGTGCCTGCTGCAACATTGCATATTTGGGAGTCTCCTTGTGCCATGCAGGTATGCTAAAATTGAATCAGAAAGCTATTTCAATATGACTGCAGTCACGACACACCTGAATAAATGTAGCTTATATGACGCAATGGAGGAATGCTCAAAGGTGGGGCAGGACTTTCAAGAATAGGGGGATAGACATATAAGCCAGAATGACACGACACGGACACCTGAAGTAGATACTCCCAATGAATAGACATCGTCATCAACGCCGACGATCCCTGTATCTGTCCTGTGAATCATCTCTTCTGCGGTTGTAATCACAAGAACAGTCCTGGTCCTGTGCGCTCTCTCGGCATGGCAGAGAGCGTGAACGCGAACAAGGTGGCATCCTTGATACCAAGTCACCACGCTGATGATACCACCTGGCAGGGGGTGGTGACTCACGACAATCCGTAACCACTTCGACTGTGTGAGGGCTGATCGTCATCTCTGCAAGACTGAGGTGGCGATGCGGACTGGCTGTCATTGCGTCTGCGCTGTGACAAGTCCCAACGGTGACGAGGTGATGGAGATGGCGTCCGACTGTCACCTTGTCCGCGACGAGGGGAATCCCGCCTGTATTGACGGGGTGGGGTCGACAAACGACGATACAAGTGCCAGTCACAAGAGTTATCTGACACATCTGACTCGCTGTTGGAATCAGACAAAGAATCCTCAGAGGATGAGTCCATGTCCGATGAACTGTCTGAAGACAACAACTCAGCCTCTAACATTGCCCGACGTTGTTCCATAATCAGGTGTCGTATCATCCTGGGTGTGAGAGCGCAGCCACTGAGAAGCGCACTTTGGCAGCAGGGCTGTAACCAGGTAGCAGTGGGAGGTCGGTCGGACATACAACGTTGAGTGCCCGTCAAACGAACGCAGGTCTAGGACATGAAAAAAAAGTGAGCCTGGAGGGACACCTGCTCATTGGAGAGGGCAAGGATGGGTGTATGGCCCGAGGCTGAGTCGCTGCGCCAACGATACCGCCTGGGGGGTGACTAGCAGTGACTTGCGATGATCACGGCTGTGATCACTTTGACTATCGTTGCGCCGACTGTGGTCTCTGCAGGGAAAGGTGGGGATGGGGACAGGCCATTATCGTGTTTGTGGTGTGGTGAGTCCCGACGGTGACGGGCTAGTGGAGATGGCGATGGCGACTGATGTGGCGATGTTCGATAATGAGTGAGCAAAAAAGAGGTGGTTTAGGCGGCTTAGGCGGCTTAGCAGGCCCAAGCTGGCAGTGAGTGGCTCAGTGGGAGTTGGCTAAAATGGGCAGCTCAACCAGTTGCAGCTTGGCTCGGCTAGGGTTGTAGTCAGCTCCGGCTCCAGCTTCATCTGACATTTAGCTGGAGCTGCCGCAACACTACATTAGACCATAATGGGTGCGTGGCAACCAGATCACCTCGGATCAATCTCAAACTTCGTCGTCATGATCGCATCATGACAACGCTTCTCTTCTTGGAATGACCCACCACCATTGTTCTCCGGTTAAGGATAGATTAGGCAATTCCCTGATCCCTCATTTGCTCTTGCTCATTCTCTATTGTTTGACTTATACAGACCGCAGCACTTATCCGCGGACCTTCATACGTCACAGACAGGCCCCTCTTGACCAGAACTACCTACCTTAGTGATTGTAGCACGTGCACTTGCCTGCCTGTATATAAGCGCCCAGTATTTCGACAGTCAAGCCCTAAGCTTGACTTGATTCTCAATATCAACATTCTTGAAAGCTCCCCTTGTGCCTCCCCTTTCCCTCATCTCTTACATAAGCCACTCAGAGTCATCTCTAGCAAACACTAGAGACTTCTACTCCTTCAAAGTACTTGCCACCAGTTCACTCTTAGTACAAGTCGTACTATCAAGGCCCGTTGAAGCCTTAACATAGGGGGTAATTTGATTTTGTATGCGACTTTGGATACTTGGGAGACTACCTTGAAAGGTCTGTATTTCCTTGGTGATAGCTTGGGTGTGATGTTACTTGGGAGTCGTAGGTTTGTTCCCTCTAACCAGACTTTGGATTTGATAGGGATGGTGAATGGTGTGGACGTTCTTTGATCCAGGATTCTTGCGCTTTACGTTGTGCCTCTTGGGCGGCTTTCCTGGCTTCATCGATGGATGAGAGTCATTGTTCGAGGGATGGAATGTCTGTCTTTCTGGTTGGCTGATGTACTTGCAGGGTGTAACCAATGAGTAGGTTGAATGGGGTTTTCTTGGTCATAGCAGAGGGCCAGGAGTTCTTGGTGTACTGAGCGAGTGGTAGCCAAGCATGCCAATTGTTCTGTTGAGTGCCACAGAAGACCTGTAGGTACTGTTCAAGGGTTTGGTTAGTTCGTTTGCTGGCTCTGTCTGTCTGTGGGTGGTAGGCTGTGCTGATGTTCTGGTGAATGTTCAGGATATGGCATAGTTCTGTTGAGAACTTGGATACAAAACAGACGTCACAGTCTGAGATTATCTTGTGAGGTATGCTGTAGTGTGGGATGATGTTGTTTAGGTAGAGTAGAGCGACTCCTTCAGAGTTGATTGCTTCGTTATAGGGGATGAAGATGGATGCTTTTGAGCAGTCTGTGTCAGTGATTGTGAGGATGGTATCATATCCTCCTGATAGGGGTAACTTGGTGATGAAATCCATGGTGATGATCTTGAAGGGATGAGTGTTTTTAGCTGGGGTGATTGGGAACATAGGGGGATGAGCAGGATAAGTGTTGACTTTAGTCATTTGGCAGGTGAGCCCATGTAGCATATATTGTCGTAGATGCCGGTAGAACCCACATGCAAATCAGCCATATGTTATGCAAAAAACAACATGGGCCCAGTTTCAGTCCAAAGTGCATTTGTTCGTATGGGCCCATGAAGAGTTGCTGTGCATATTCACACATTGGCCCATCAAGCACACAATGGGCTGCCGCACAGGACTATCACATGGGCCCCCATGATTTTAGTTAGCAGGACAGCTGCCGGACCCTATGCTCGAATTGGCCCATGGTGTGAATGCAATTCCATTGTCGATGAGCTCAACTTGGCCCACGGCAGATCAAAAGAAATCATGTGCAAGCACAGGCATGGGCCCATTTCATGCACAGTCATATACACACAAGCAGCTCGCATCGGCCCATCAAGCAAACAATGGGCTGCCGCACAGGATTATCACATGGGCCCACATGATTTCAGTCAGTGGGATAGCTGCCAGCCCTATGCTTGAATTGGCCCATGGTGTGAATGCAATTCCATTGTCGATGAGCTTGACTTGGCCCACGGCAGATC
>Ga0307510_10001311_pt1 | contig 27088 bp, 14 predicted proteins | sample 12_EM_MG_FD_207224 | JGI IMG/M metagenome (GOLD analysis project Ga0307510, IMG submission 207224) | Populus trichocarpa ectomycorrhiza microbial communities from riparian zone in the Pacific Northwest, United States - 12_EM | ecosystem: Host-associated > Plants > Roots > Unclassified | place... | reverse complement strand
GAGCCATCGAGCCGGCCCAACCAGCAACCAAAGCTGTATGCATTATATGGACAGCCAGCAAACGACCGGGATCATTCAATACGACGGTATGAACACGATACCAAGGCAAACCCATGGAATACCCCCTACGAAAGATAGACACTATGTAACTTTATTGCACTGGAAAAAACTATGTTATGGACCTCCCTTTTTCAGTGGCGGAGAAAGGATTCCATTTTTTTTTTAGTATTTTATAATGTCACAATTCTGTTTGTAGGAACAAAGAGAAGCAGATCTATTCTATACCAGATAAGTACCAATACGCAATGGGAGGTTGACTCCATTTTAGATGAGCGAATGCATACAGATTTGTTCATCATTCAAAGCGTAAGAATTTTACTTTATTCATTTTGTCTTCTTTTTTTTTTACTTCTTTAAAATAAAAAGGGAATGAAAGCCGTCCTTAGAAGTTCTCGCTCGATCGAAAGGATATAACACATATGAAACCTTAGTTTCTTCGCTGACTTTCTGAGGTATAACCTTCGCCACGACATTAGTGGCTTAGCTCTTCGCGCTTCCCGAAAGCTTTTTTTATAGAGAGAGAGTAAGGGGGTCTCCAATTTAATGAGAAAAGTTCCTCCCACTCTAGCTTTGCTTGCGTTCTTCACCGGCGCTTGCCGGATGCATCACTCATCCCGCTCCTAAGGCTGACGGTAAGGAGTCTTCTGTGTGTTATAATCTTTACGGGGAGGTTGAGAATTTCTCGGGAATTCATTGATAGTTACTTTGCCAGGTTCTAGGGGGGCTCCTTCTCTTTTTTGTCGATCGAGCCGCTCCCCCTCATTCCACTCGTCCAGACCTCTTCACGAACTTGTACAATCGATGCCACAAAGATAGCCAACTCTATTATCAAAGAAATAAGGAAACGGGCGACGATTTGGCACCAGATATCCGGAGGTGTGAAAAGAGCAGCTGTGAGAAGCGGAAAAACCATCAAAAAACGACGATTGTTCGTGGAGGTTTCCACAGAAAGACCCCTCGGTTCTGGCAAACGGATCACAATTACAGGTACCTGGGAGCATACCGATGGAATGAACAAAATACGAATAGTTAACATAATATAGTCATAGATCTTAGGTTGTAACTTGATCATGAGCGAATTTGTTGATGTTGCACCCACGAAGTATGGAAAGTGCCAAACATTGGGAACTACCCGGGGAGGAGTTAGGAACAGGAACAAGGAGAAGCGAAAACCACTTAAATGGAGGAATCGATTGTATTTCGTCCTTTGTTCCCCATAGCAACTGGGTATCAAAAAGCACCAAATTTGATGACTTATTAAAGGAAAGACGAAATAAGAGCATGCTATTGAAGACGTTGCAACATATGTCGGGAAGGCTTCCGTTGATTGTGTACAAACAAAATACGAGTCCAAAGGCAGGGTAAGAAAGGGTTTAGCTAATGGAGATATTAACTCCTCCGGGAACCAGTAACGCGTAAACCATGTCAAACCAAGACCGATCAATATCCGAACGGAACGGATTCGAACTTCTCCTAGAATAGTTTCCGGTGCGAAATGAATAGGATATATATGAGTAATTCAAAGGAGAAATAGAAAGATTTTTTAGTAGAAAGCGAAACCAAGAATTCCCCAGATTCCAACTCAAGTTCAGTTCACTTTTTGCGGGCCATTACTACTTCGATAGATGAGCGGATACTACTATTTTTGGGGTCATCAGAAAACAAAGAAATATCCGATTTCATAACATGAAAAGTTTTTTTTAGTTCTTTAAATAAAAGAAAATCTGCTCAAATCACCATATCCTGACAACCATTGCTCAGTTACTTCGTTTAGAAATATATTACTGTCTAGGCTCACTTTATTGGGATTCTTTTCTATTTCGATTCTGTGTGAATCGATGAAGTTGGAGACCGAGGTAACGGCAAAGTATCGAATTGTATCAATTAGTTTGGATTTCGACCGTCCGGCATTTCTGACTGCGTAGGGGCCTCAGAATCGGAACAAACCAATTACCAAATCCACCTATCATCGCCGGCATAAGTGAAAAGTGTATTGTCGAACCACATTAGAATATCGACTTTTCTGATATCAGTGTCTCAGTTCTCCACTCGGATTCGGAAAATAAACAGAAAGGCAATTAAGAAACTTGGTCGGTCCAACCTCTCGGCATCCAATCCGATGTCGACTTTGAGATCCGATCTTGGGTCATTCTGAGATAGTTTCCATTTAGTGAGGAATTGGTTTGATGGCCGCCTTTCTTTCCCTTTGAGGGGAATTGGTACGCTTTAGCCCCCAGTTTTCCTGGATTTGGCATCTTGTTGCCCTTGACTTTGCTGTAAGATTTCCTTGGGTTGGCTCTTGCACGGCTTGATTCGATAGCCTTTTGCATGGAATGATCCGGTTTACTGGCGTATCTAGGAGAGAGTTAACCTCTCACAATAGAGTTTGTAAGGAAGTCCCCCTCCCGTTAACAGAGGAAGACAAACATCTACGCCAAAGAAAGAAACCGAGATTCAATCAGTGAGGTAGACCTTCGGCCTTGAACAAGATAAGATTTTACATTAGTATCAATTGGTTTTGCTCCGTCCTTTTGAGCCCTTGTGGTCTTTCTGTAGTGGTACCTACCCTTGCCTTATCCTTTCCTATTACTTGAAAGTCCCTATCGAATGAATATTAGATCAAAGAAAGAGGAATTAGGTCATAAGAGTTGTGTATAGCAACTAGCTAATAGTAATCTAGCTAATATAGATAGAATATAGCTGTCGATAAATGAGCTTCCCTTCTCTTTCTAGCTGCCATAGAGATCAAATAGAATTATATTCAGTCTAGCTCCTATCTTCTTTGCTTAGTGAGATTCTCTTTCGTCTAGCCTTTCACTTTCCTAACCTAAATAGTAAATAGGCTTTTTTTCTTTTCACGTTAGCGTCAACTACCGCGTGGACGAGTCTGGGAAGGGATAGCATGTAAGAATATAAGTCAAAATACATATATACTACTATAGCTGTAGTTGCTAATAGAAATAGATAAGAACGCTGTAAGTAATCTATATAATAGATAATTAGAATTATTTAAGCTGTTATTGTTATATAGTAGTTGTAAGTAATTGCAGTTAACAACAACTTTTTCATTTTCCGGGAAAAATGCATTAAAAAGATATTAATTATAATAAATCAACGAGAAATTCGAAAGTAGCCTCTCTCCCTGTTCGAAGTAGGAAAGCGAGGGGAAGAAAAGAAGGGTTTGGTAGCTTCACTGTTGCTTAAAGCTCCTTCTCCAACAAGCGATTCTTCTTCAATAGCTGCAGCCTAGTTGTCCAATTCCTAGCCTTACTCCGTAGATATCTTGCTGCGACGAATGGAATGCCTTGTTCTCGAATAAATCGTTTTTCAGCTAGAGATAGAACCAGAACGGGAGCTGCTTTAGCCTTATGTTAGAGAATCCGCCCGGTTTCAGGAAGACTCCATTCGCTTCCTTTTTCCTTAAAATAAGAAGTGGTGCTCCTCCATCTCAAGCAGGTCTGTCGCTCACGTGAGCGACAGTGATAGATCTATCACTTCAGGGGGGGAGTTCCGTTATGAGTGAGGAGCGAATGCCCTATTTTTCAAAGGTCATGAGCTCGCGGGCTTTCTTTCGGGAACCTCGCCCGCCATAGCTGAAGTGCATCCATTCCTTCGTATTGCTCCCCCTGACTGCAATTTCGCTTGTTCATTAGGGCTCTGTGACAGGGAGGGGCCTCGCTTCAGTCGCTCTTCTAAGCGCTCGCAACAGTTGTTACTGATTACGCACTCGCTGCTCTTATCGCTCTATCTTTTGGTCCGACTCTACCATTAGATGCTAGATGAGACTCTTGAGATGGGAAAGGTCCTACTCTTGATTGAAATGGGGCTACTCCTTGCTTAGTTAGCTCGTTCTTGAGTTAGCTCTTTGTCTTGTACTTGTAGCTACTACCGATATGCTATGCAAGTGGTAGAAGTGGTCCTACTAATTCAGTGCTAAGCACTCAGCTTCCTCAGGGCTTGGAAGACCCTTCGCTAGCGAGGCAGCTGTTACAGAGGAAGAATAAGAGGGAGGGAGTACCGAACCGAGGAGACAAAGACAACTATGTAAAGCTTAGACCGTCGCGTATACTGCTCCTCCTTTGGGTAGCTCTCTCTTCAAGCACTCCTTCTTGAAAGAACAACTCTTCCCACTCAAGCACTACTTGTGCTATGAAAGTAATCTTTCTACTAAACGAAAGGAAAGCCATACAACTGCTTATGACCTGTTATGACCTGCTACAGCTACTACTACAGCTATGCTTGCTATGTTATGAAAAGGGTACACTACACCTGTATCAAAGTTCAACAACGGTTGAAAAGTGACACAGCAGCTAAGCTATCAAAGCGATACACCTGCTCTATTGTCGAGAAGAAAGAAGTCCCAAGGAGAAAACCCTAATCTTGAAGGGCTCGAAAAGGCTTTCTTATTTATTCATTCCAGAACAGGAACTTCACTCATACTGAAAGACGGAAATCGACCTTGCTGCATTCCTCGAGGAAGGAAGAGCGGGATGAGTGCCAACTACTAATGCTAATGGAAGCTCCTTTATTGCTCCTGCAACTCTCGAACTATAGGAAGGAAAGCACCCACCCGGAGAACCGAAAATACCAACCAATAGTAGCGAGCCTTTTGGAGGCCTTTCCGGTATCCAATCCTTTCGGGAGTAAGACAAAGCAATCTCCTATTAGGTATTCTGCACCTTGATCTGTGCCGCTCCCTTCGCTGCTCTATCTTCCATGCCAATCCGATAGCTCTCATCGTAGGAGCCTTTTTAATATCTTTGGTGCCTCCCTCCTAGTCTATGTTAGTAGCGAGCCTACTTACTTTCTTCTCAAAGCATTGACCTATCATTCCGATTCTGTGCAGGACTCTTTGGCACTCAATTCCTCCTTTGACTACTTTCATTAGGAACGGAACGAGTAATCGAAGAAGAAGATTGTCTAGTCATCATACAGTCGGGGGAAGACTATCAGTGACCGAGCTTCTAATTGGTATTGGATTTGAACTCCCGAGATTTCCTTTTAGTCGTGAGTGTCGTCCTCCTAAAATAAAAAACTGGCATCTCATATAGATGCATTTTCTTCTAATTGACTTTTCTTTCTGAGACGACTAGTCAAATTGAAAAAGTTGCAACTTATATAGCTATAGCTGAAAAATGTTGTAATTTCATTTCCTAGGAGAAGTTTGAATCCCTTTGACACCTTATGAAAAGAAAACGAAAATGGTTATTTATGCCCTCAGTGAAAAAACCTATCATCAACATTCTACTATACTACGTATAGTAGTTGGCAATCTATAGATAGTGCCATGCTTTTGACGATTATGGGCCCTGAAATATTAGAAACAGGAGAAGAATACCGAGCGTTCTTGGAATTGGAAGGCGAGGTGCCGAGGCGTCGATGGTACAGAGAGGGAGAGGTACGTAGTCACTCGACCAACGGGAGAGGGGAAGAATAGAAAGAATAATCCGGCTCACAACCTTTAAGTTAAGAGAGCCACGGCCGATGTGAGGAAAGGACCCCAAGCCCCAAGAAAGGATAAGGGTCGAGATTAGGGCACATTTGACGGAGAAGCCGCTAGAGCGCGTTTTCAGGCAGGGGTGCCCCGCTCTAATTGTGACCCTTGAAAGCTTTCGTATCAATTCATATTTAGCCGCGTGGGATTTCCGCTTACGAGAAGCCCCTAGCGCAAAAAGATAAGGGGGAAACTCAGTAAGATGTCGGAGAAGCGAAATATACGAGATCACAAACGTAGATTGCTCGCGGCTAAATATGAATTGATACGAAGAAAAATTTGTAAAGATCCCGATCTTACTAGTGATATGCGGGACAAAGATCGTTATAAGTTTTCCAAGTTGCCAAGAAAAAGTTCCTTTGCACGAGTAAGAAAGCGATGTCTTTTCACGGGTCGCCCCCGTTCCATATATGAGTTCTTTCGAATTTCTCTTATCGTCGTGGATTAGCATCTCACGGTTCTTTGATAGGCATAAAGAAATCGTTTTGGTAGCAACCACCAAACCAATAGAACAAGGGTTAGCTCTGCAGCTGGTCCATAAGCAAGGTAAGTAGATCCATTACCGGCCGGCTCCGGACCGTCAAAGACCTAACGGAGTAACCCCTTATTTATCTCGGATCGGAGATGCTAACGGGGCTGGGGGACCTCTCTACCGCCTCTGTCTATCTCCTGTCAAGCCCAGACATAGACTACGTTACGTACAGGGTAGTACTCTTGAAAAGAAAGAATATCACCGCGTGAACATAACATTAAGTTATATTCATAACTTACCCGAGGGATCGACCACTATTCTAAATAGAGTAAGGCGGAGAACTGTTGTTCATTGGAGCACCGGAGTGCGGAGGTTGTTCCCATCATTGAAATCAGAGTGTGGGACCCCGCCCTTCGAATGATAAAGACAAAAAAGCCCTTAGTTTCGCCAACGCACATTGACTTTCTCTCGCCCTACTTCTAAGGATAGATAGAAAAGAAAGGGTTGGAGAGAGTGACTTTCATTCTCTCCTTTCTAAAGCTGCGAAAGGCGGCCCCCCCAGAACAAAGCCCCACCCTTCTTTTCCCCCTTTAATGAAAGACCCTCGCCCCGCTTCCTATTCATTTGTGGGTCGGGACCCGAGGGCCTTTTTTTTCTCAATTTCAAGAATCTCCCAACCGACAAATCCGTAGCTCAGGTGACTGACAGCCTCCCTCTCGCCTAAATGAAATGGGATGAATCAATAAGCTTTTTAATTGATTCAGGGCGCAGCGAAGCCAAATTCAATCAAGGCAAGGGGGGCTTACTTTTCCTGACACTGAGTCATCCTATTCAAATTTAGCTATGCTAATGGAACAGGAAAAGTTTTCAGATGATATGGATCCCAAGAGATGAGCGAGAACCTCCAATTGTTTAGGGGTCTAGCTCTGTCCCGCTTGGTGTGGTGGACGAAAGATTCTCTCCTTTTAGAATTCTTTCTCCCACACGCCTTTGCCCTCTTTCACCGAAGAGGAAATAAGAATCTTCCAAAGAGACCTAAATTTCCATTAGATTCATTCCTAAGCTTGCTTTGTTCCAGAAAGATGATCAGTCCGAGAGGGTTGGAGAGAAGAGAAAGCGGTCAAAATCTCTCTGATTTGATCACCGAGCAGTCGGACGACTTTTCAGTAACCCAGGATTACCTTGTAGCTTCTTTCGCACCCCCTACATCCTTCGGAGGTGGAAGAAAGGTAACTAACTATAGAATATATATAGTTAGTTAAGTAGGGCCCCAGAACGCTAAAAAGGTGGGGGAACAAGAGTTGTCACGATAGGAAAGAGAAATGACTATAAGTAACCAACGATTCTCTCTTCTTAAACAACCTATATCCTCCACACTTAATCAGCATTTGATAGATTATCCAACCCCGAGCAATCTTAGTTATTGGTGGGGGTTCGGTTCGTTAGCTGGTATTTGTTTAGTCATTCAGATAGTGACTGGCGTTTTTTTAGCTATGCATTACACACCTCATGTGGATCTAGCTTTCAACAGCGTAGAACACGTTATGAGAGATGTTGAAGGGGGCTGGTTGCTCCGTTATATGCATGCTAATGGGGCAAGTATGTTTTTCATTGTGGTTTACCTTCATATTTTTCGCGGTTTATATTATGCGAGTTATAGCAGTCCTAGGGAATTTGTTTGGTGTCTCGGAGTTGTAATCTTCCTTTTAATGATTGTGACAGCTTTTATAGGATACGTACTACCTTGGGGTCAGATGAGCTTTTGGGGAGCTACAGTAATTACAAGCTTAGCTAGCGCCATACCTGTAGTAGGAGATACCATAGTGACTTGGCTTTGGGGTGGTTTCTCCGTGGACAATGCCACCTTAAATCGTTTTTTTAGTCTTCATTATTTACTCCCCTTTATTTTAGTAGGCGCCAGTCTTCTTCATCTGGCTGCATTGCATCAATATGGATCAAATAATCCATTGGGTGTACATTCAGAGATGGATAAAATTTCTTTTTACCCTTATTTTTATGTAAAGGATCTAGTAGGTTGGGTAGCTTTTGCTATCTTTTTTTCCATTTGGATTTTTTATGCTCCTAATGTTTTGGGGCATCCCGACAATTATATACCTGCTAATCCGATGTCCACCCCGCCTCATATTGTGCCGGAATGGTATTTCCTACCGATCTATGCCATTCTTCGTAGTATACCTGACAAATCGGGAGGTGTAGCCGCAATAGCACCAGTTTTTATATGTCTGTTGGCTTTACCTTTTTTAAAAAGTATGTATGTGCGTAGTTCAAGTTTTCGCCCGATTCACCAAGGAATCTTTTGGTTGCTTTTGGCGGATTGCTTACTACTAGGTTGGATCGGATGTCAACCAGTGGAGGCACCATTTGTTACTATTGGACAAATTTCTCCTTTTGTTTTCTTCTTGTTCTTTGCCATAACGCCCATTCTGGGACGAGTTGGAAAAGGAATTCCTAATTCTTACACGGATGAGACTGAGCACACCTGATCAATGAAAAATTCTGACACCAATCATTTACAAATGAGTATTACACCAAGAATTGACAAGCGGATGAGTTCTCTAGTTGGCTATGTTGATATAGCTTAGATAGGGAAAAGAGACTGATTTTCGTACGCAAAAGCCCGCTATTAGTTGAGTGTCCCAGTCACCTTCCAACTCCAACCCGAGTGAAAGCAATTGATTGGATCACGTCAGCTGACCCACCACCTGTCCGGTCTAAGCTACAGTTGAACCGGTTTCTTTTCTTTCTCTATTTTACCCTGAAAGCATCCGAGCCAGCAGGAGAAGCACAAGCAAGGGCTTCCCCCCCAGCTAGATCTAGAGTGCTAGTTTCCAGTGATCGTTATCTTCATCCATCGCAGTTTTCTTTCTTGTATTTTGAACGGCGGCTTCAATCAAATCAAGCTCAACTTGGTCAGGGAATGAGAATCATTCTGCTTTATCCAGCTCTTCCTGAGTCGTGGTACGTATCCGCCTTAGATTCAGCTTCTGCGTCTGCAGACTAGTATACGTATTGAGATTCAGAGGTTCCTTAGTAGTTTGGTTTGGAATTGAATGACGAATCGTCATTTCCTCTGTTGACTTAACTGAAAGCTTCGCTTCTATTCTCGAGCAAGACCCCCCTCTTCCTGATAGGGCTAGTCCCCAAGACCAAGGGTGACGGAAATGCTTCTCGACAGATTTTCAAGAAAAACACCTTTTTTTTGGAGGAAGCGAGTGAAAAGAAGCAGAATACTTGGAGTGAGTTAAAAAGCGTAATAGAGAGAGCCAGTATACAAAGAACGAGTCAAAAGAGAGGCTAAAGAAGCTATCTTTTCCTTTTCTTTCCTTTGGGAGTGATCTATGAGTGCTACGTGTTTGAATGATCGTGAGCTCTACCCGGGTTATCAGTTGCGTGGGTCAATTCGTCTTGTCTGAATCAATTTCAAAGCATGAATGTTCCTTCATGTTGGCGCGGTACTTTCGATTCAACCTGAAAATGCGTCCTTTACTTCGAATCGTCTCTTTGGTAGATTCTTTCATATATAAAAAGTAGAAGCTTCTGTAGATAAACTGCAGGTTCTGCTGGGGTAGCTGTTCCCCGGGATTGGTAATCAGTCTTGCTATTGACGTTCGAGCTCGAAAGAGTGGGAGCGAACGGATGCTGTTTAGGGTGACTCGCTTTGAGCGTGAGATTCTCCTTAGCATGAAAATCCCTGAATCGACATCCATCTCGATCTACTAAACTTTTTCAAGAACCTGGCAGCAACACAGAACAACTGGGAGAAGGAGTGTCGACCCCTATAGCAGAAGGTTGTTAGACTGGCCTCTGAGTGGAATATTATCCTGCAACCATGTGTTGCAGACCAGTTACAGGTTGGTAAAACCTTGCTTGCTTACCGTAGCCTTCGGCTACGGCCAACGGAACGGGCTCGGGCGACGGATCAATAGTCGACTCCGGGTGGGCATGAGAATGAAAGACTGTAAGTGGTCCGCATGAGAAGTCAGGGAATCGACTATGTCTAAATAGAATAGTGAGTGCCGGATTCTTACGAGTGGAATCTTGAATGCTGTAACCGGGGTAGGTGAACGAATGAAGTGATTTACGAGTGACGTCTGCTTGGAGTTCCCGCTTTATTTCCCGGGTCGGGAATACAGGATCTCAGGCTTTCTTCCTATTGGCGAATGCTAGTCTCTTGTTGTTACCGATGTCGGCTCCATGGGCTTTGTCTAAACTAACCGAGTAGCTAGAGTATAGTTAGTCGCTAGGGAAGATAGCCCAGGGAAGAGACCCATACATGAGGGCGAAACCAAGATACATGAGTTCGCAACCCTTGAAGGAATAATATGAATAAGACAAAACGAATAGCCAAACCGATATCCAAGAGAATACCACCTTAAAGATAAAGAAATACCAGAAAGCCATACCAGCTTGAATGCAACAAGGGGGAAGAACCAATGATCGTATTGAGTCCCTCACCATGAAAGTAAAGAGACTCAGGGGAGATCCAGCAAGTGAATCAACTGACTCTCTTGAAAACGGGATTACTCCTCCGAGTGAGCGGACGAAGAATTAGTCTGGACTGAAATCCCTTCACCATCCCATCAAAGAAGATGGGTATCTCCTTGGCAGGGTTGGATTGGTTGATGTCAGAGAAGTGGAAGGTTCAGACTTGGAGAAAGAATCGAGGAGGGACTTTTCTCTCTCTGCTGGACTGGAAGTCGAGTTCTGTCTGACCGTCCTTCCCCTTTCGATAAAGTGGCATTCTTCTCCTTTTGCGGCTTCCACTCAACTGAGCTCCCTGAAGTCGAAAAAACTTCCTTGGTTGATGGCATTGAATGAGCCAAATCCCGATAGTCAAAACTCACGTAATCGTAATAAGAAGAGCTGGCGTCGCGCCCTCCTCCTTCGCTTCTTCAGAAGTGGCGATCCATTCTATGCCGGTGCCGGTTTTCGATTGGCTTTCAGCCGCTCTGATTCCTTGCCTAACCCGTAACCCGACCTGGCCACAGGAATCAAGTATGTCTTTCCCACAGTGCAGTTGAAGTAGGTCAGTTCCTTTCTTCTCGTCTACCATGACTGCTAGTCAAAGCTCTGAGAACGGCCCGTGTTGAGTTCCCTTCTTGCCCTCATCTCCTCATATCCCGGACTCCATGAGAAAAGGGTAGAACTCATGCTTTGAGTTTGCTGACTTGATCAAGTCTGTCTGTCCTGTCTTCTTGCTTGCTTGCTTGATTGCTGTCTTCTCTTCTGGCTACTCCATGCGGCTAGAATGCGGCTAGTAGTCCTAGTCGGAACTCCTTGCTTCACGGAGTCTTAGACAGCTCATCTTCTCCCATTCCGTGCCTGGTTATGTCAAACTATCTGTGATCTCTTTCCCCGGAGATAGGTACACGCGTAATAAAAGAAAGCTTTGACAGATCCAACAAAGACCTGGGAATTAGATCCTGGTACTTTTCTCCCTCTCCTTCGTCGGGCTTGGTCGTTTAACTCCCGTCTCGCTTTCCTTCCGGATATCTGACGGTCTATTTCGCCGATAAGACAGATCCATCGATCACGTTAAGTGCACAGAGCTAGACCCCTCTCGGGTTGGTCGCTTTTCGATGAAGCCTGCACCTACTGGGAAAAAGGAAAAATAGACCGTCGAATACTAGAATTGGTTGTTACAGAATCTGCTGTTTGAGAATCAGCTGAAACAGGATTTTTATGTCACTTAGGAAAGGAAATTGAATTTATGCCAGTTAATCCAATAGTATGTATAAGAAGAGTGCCAGACCAGAAGAGGTTTCACATTCATCTCGGGAGCAGAAAACTAGTAAAGGCACTCGATTAGCCGGGTTTAACGCTACGATACGACCCTTATTCCAAAAGGTTGAAAGGGTTGGTGCTAACTCTGCATCGATTCCGCCCATTGCAAGAAGACGGGGTTAGCCTTTCTTTCTTTGACTGTCCAATCTCGGGAAAAGGAACTTACATATGTTTTAAAATGCCCATTCCCGTATTTCCATAAACTGTATGGACGTCTATTAAGGGAAATCAGATTGATGTAAAAATTTCGGGAGGTTTCTGCAAGTAAATCAGAATAGAACAAGGAAGTTTCATCCATTTCTGACTTTACTGAGCGAGGAGGGGAATGCGCTCTTATCTTACTGCTCTAGGTCCGGCAAGCAATGACCGGATAGGCTTTTATCTCGAATGGCGGACAAGCCCTACCTTCTGGCGGTCTACCGATCCGCCAGAGTCTAATCTACTACTAGGCCACCTTGCACTGCTCTTATCTTTTGCTTATGGAGAAAGGTACTTGGTCTTTCTTTTTACATAGAGAAAAATAGGTGAAATCCTCGGTTCCACGCCCCTACTGCTTCCTCAGTCGCCATTTTTGATTGCCTAAAAGCGGCATACCTTCCCTGGTCTTCCAGCTGCATAAGGTAGTTTGCTTGCCCGTCTACCCTAGTGGAGATCTCTCCCTAGGGCCTCTTTCTCCTGAGCTAGGCTAAATAAAAGAGAAGTACAAGATAGCTCCGAAGGCTTTCTTCTTCTGCAGCTATTTCCCCAAGGCGGGTGTTGGTTTGTCATGAAGATCTTGTCGTGGAACGTGAGAGGAGAACCCAATTAAGAAAAAAAGTGGGGGTTAAAGGGGCGTTGAGGAAACTAAAGGCCGATATTGTTCTTATTCAGGAATCAAAGCTTTCTTCGGTGGACGGTGCTACAATAAGGGGGGTGTGGAAAGTGAATCGGTGTGGTTTGATTAGTGTGGATGCTCAAGGAACTGCGGGGGGTCTAATTTCGATGTGGTGCTCTAAGTCCGTAGTTATGGAGAATAGCTGGAATGGGAAGTCCACCTTCAAGGAAGAACTACAAGACGATAAATCGTCTTCTCTTATCGTCTTCTACCTTAGATTATACATGTCCCTCTCGCTCTTTGATTGAACTCATTTAGTCACTTTGCTCTGTTCATAGCTCTTCTTTTCGCTTCTACAAGGCTGCGCCTCTTTCTTCTTTTCTGAGTCAATCCATAGGGGAAAACCCTGAAATCCATAGTAGCTGACGATTATGTGCCAAATTGAGAGAAAGGGGCCGCTCGCCTCCTAGTTGTTCTGGATCGAGAGACCAGTTGGCTCTTCCTGCGGCCAGGCATAAATTAGTAATTCCTCCAATCTCCTTAAACCCGAAAGGCTGGGCTGACTTCATCGCCCGGTCAGTCCTCGAACCTTGATTCATCTAGTTTTCTCAGTCACAGGTTGGAAATCGGCTTTAAGCGAAAATCCCGGTCTTTCTAAATGATTCTACTTTTGTTTGATCCCAATCGATGAAAGGGTAATCCCGAATCTTTGGTTTGGCAGAGTGAGACCTTTATCCTTTATCCCATCTACCTTTCCGGGGACTTCTACTCACTGGAGGAATTCCCAATCATAGATAGAGGAAAGGTTGAATGCTGCCCTCTTCCTCTGACCCCGAATCATTCTTTCAACCTTCGGCCAGGCGCCTAACTAAGAGGAAGCTCCTGAAGCTAGCATCTGACCGAAATCGGATTGACTTTTCGTGCTGTTGAATTGAATGGCCTAGGAGTGAAGTTCAAGGGCTTGGCTTGAAGGCTCAGATTCCGTATCGGCAGTTTGTTCATCAAGCCTATTCTCGAGCCTATATCTACTCTCTTTTCTTTTAGAGGCGTACCTCTCCACGAGATCGAACACTTTACCAAGGATTGAATCCAAAAGCAAGAACTCGGTTTGGGTGAAGGTTCATCTTCAAATCTGTCTCCTTGTCATGAACAAACGACTTTCTCTACATTAGAGCGCAAGGTGCGCAGAAGATTCATTTAGGTAAGCACACTAGAAGGAAAGGACTTGTCTTGTCTGGACTTCCTATGTCTTGCTGCCTCCGCTTGAATCAGGAGGAGAGGAGAGCATTCTTCTACAAAAAGAAGAAAACGATTATTGCGAATAATGAGACGCTACCCTTGCCTTGAGGAAGATCTGCGAACCGCGATCGAGGGAAGGCGGATCTCTATGAGAACGGGTGGTCTACGATCAGCACCTTACCTTTCAAGCGTAGTAGATCAGACTGGGATTGGGCATCAGTCAGTCTTAGATGTCCCAAAAAGGTCTCGTCAAAGGCCTATCTTTTGGCATTAAAAGACGAGTTAGCAGGATTCGCAGGCGAGACACAGATATTGAATTAAGAAAGAGAGGTTATGAAGTAAACATAAACAGGAAAGACCAGATCAACCAGCCGGCAAGCGCAACTAGTCTTTTTCTTTTCGAGAGGGATTACTTGCTAACGGTTTTCTCCCGAAATGCCCGAATTGCACTAGTATCAGGAACATGCCCAGAAATGGTTGTTTTCGCACGTTAATAACTCTAGCTTTTAAGCCAAAGAAAGAAGCAATCATACTCCTTGGAACAGAAAGATATTGCACTTCAAAATCGTTACTAGAAGCATTGCAAGCGCACTTCCTATCTAGGCAAACCAAACTCTAAAAAGCACTTCCCTCCCGGCTAGCCTTGCAAGAGCGGGTGTGCGGGAGAATAGAGCTGAGCATCAAAGCTGCAAGACAGAAGGAAGGTTCCTGCGTGCAGGAAAGCTTTTTCACCGTCCATTGGGTATTTATCTCTATCTCGCTCTCCCAACTCATACTTATGATAGGCGGGCTCAATGCCAGACTTTAGCAGCGTCTTGAAATCCTAATTGCCATGGTTCCGCTGCATCACAAGAAATAGATGGGTCAAGTGAGTTGTGTGGATCAACAGCAGCATCAACTGCTGCTTCTGGGCTTGCATTCAGCTCCAAGCCTTCTTGCTTCCCTTCCCGGGCACATCATCCATCCTTAAATCATCCGTGTCTACACTACTTATCTTAATCTGGGTATTACTACAGCAGATACAGGATATGCCGTCGATTCTAGAATTACAGTTAGCATAGTTTATAGGGGGGGTTTCTTTGTTAGAACAACAGCCGCTAAAACAGGTACTAATGGCAGCGAAAACAGATTTTAGCCTGTGAAATAAGTAAATTTATCCATGATATTTGAGAAAAAAGAAATTCATATTCACACCTTAGCGGCCTCTCCATACTCGTCTACCTAACAGGGGTCGACCACTATTTCCAAAGTACCAGCCTTACGGATTCAGGCGGCCATAGTAATACGAAAGTCCCGTGTATAAGAGCTCTCGCTCAACGGATCACTATGTAAAGCGTCTTTCGGAGAGAGCGTATTACCAATCCGAGATCTTTTCCACTATAGGATAGGAAAAAAAAGGGCCTTTCGGCTATGTTTACTTTGTCATCAAGGGGCGGAGCGAAGTAACTAGGCGGAGATGCAGGATCGCTGTAAGTCATTTCTCATAGAAGAGAATCTTATCATATCATTGAGAGTCTGATTCCCCTTTGTTCAAGTCCGAGGTCGTGTCTCCTTAGCTAGGGCGCCGAAGTTAGTAAATCACGAATACGAGTTAGACTGGACCTTTACGAAGGTCATGCTTTCTTTCGAGGCTCAAGCTTTCTAGTAGCTTTGACTAACACGAGTCTTTGTAACCGAAAAAGTAGACATGCCATGCCCTAGGATTAGGATGGAGTAGTAAGCTCTTGAGATCTTATCCGGTTCGGAGGTTGTTCCGCGTTTGCACAGTTCAAGGCTTCCTCCCACAAAGCCGCACCGAAGCACAGCTTGGAAAGCTTGGGATGGAATAGGATCCGGTCATGCGATCCAAGCGCTTTAGTAGATTGCTGGACCAAGGTTCCGAGCGTAGAATCGAATCTGCTCTAGTATCCGCTAACAGATCAGTAGGCTCTGACAGCCTCCTCTCTTCTGCTAAGGCATGAAAAATGGAAACTCTAAAGTAAAGATGGAATCCGCCTCCGATCTGGCTTTCAAACTCTCAATTGAATAATTTAAGAAAGAAACCTCCTTGAAAGGGTCTCATCCTCCTCCGAACCTTTGTAATTGGCTTCGACCGTAGTCTGAATCTTTGGCCGCCTTTCGCTCCAACTAAATTGTTGTTTTCTACTGGCTGGCGTCCTTAGGAGGTCTTCTTCGAGATGTAATTTACTGCTAAACCTCCTCCTTGAGAAAGCTGGCTTGCATAACGAGAGAAGCGCGTAATGGCTCTAAGTGCGAGCGCGTGCGCTACTACTCTACTACATCAACAATAAAAAAGAGGTGACGAAGCACAATTAGCGTAACATAAGGGAAAGCAGCTAGCGCGAAACGAAAGCAAGGGCTAAAGGTGGGCTCAGGGAAGGAATTCAAAGCCGGGACTATAGGGCATGAGACTCGGATCTAGGATCAAAACACTCACATCCTCCGGGCTCTCATTCAGATTCAGTCAATTCAAACAAGCTCGGAAGCGGACCTCAAAGCCGACCTAAGCTTTGGTAAAGCCTCGTGATTAGAGGGGGGGCTACTAACTAAAGAAATAAACTTTTAAAGGACTAGACTAAGGACACTGACTGACCTATATAATAAGAGATATAACCAAAATGTTGTTACCGCACTTCTGAGCCGGCTCTCGGAAGAGTTACCCTACCTCGGATAGGGACAAAGGGAAGGCTAGCACCAAAGCGAAAGACCTACTTCAAGGCAAGGAGAGCAGGAGCAATAGACTGCATTAGTGAAGGAAGTATGGCATCAAATCAAAGGGCGCTTATCCCGCTAATCGTAGGTCTTGGTAAGTACCTGACAGACCTAAGGCTTGTAACTGAACTTCAAGCTGGGGAAGGAAAGCAAGGAACTGATACGCAAAACTAACTGGCAAGCAAAGCACAAAAGGCACTCCTTACCTTAGGCCTCATCAATCGAGGAAGGAAGCATTCCAATCGTTGAAAAAGCCTTCTTGCTATTGGGCGGGCTTTCATCGGCCTTTGGGTTGGGATGGGATATTTGATTGAATCAGAGAATCGGTTCTTACAGTGCCCGGAATTGGACAAATAGCTCTTTGAAGGTGCAGATGAATTGAATTAGACAAAAAAGAATAGGAGGGGGAGGATTCTGTCACCACAGTCTTAGACTTCCTCTAGGGCCAATAGACTCTCGCGCCTTAGGACTGCGAATATCCCTAGTCTTAGAGCTTGGCTAGTTACTTCTATTAAGGTGATGGCACAGTCTTAGTTCAAACCCGGGATAACTTTCATCTAGCTTGTGAAGGAGTTGATTACCCCTCGTAAGGCCTCCCAATAATAGTTCAGTCGGCGGCGTGGAGAAGTAACTAGGCCAATGCCAATGAAGGAATAGCGCGACGCCTTGGAAAAGCAAAACTGATTAGCTTCCCTTTGGGCGTTAAGTTCCTTACCTTCTAAGGATCTTCTACTTATAGGTAGGCTTGCCTAAGGCGAAAAAGTCCCTGGGGCGCCACGTGAAAGCTTGAGTAAAGCAAGGTTCGCAAGACACTCAGAAATAGCTGCAATCCGTACAGCCTGAGCTACCGTAGCTACTGTTATACCGTTCCCGCCCTACGACTAGTAGTGCGCTCACTCCCGGCTAAACACTAAGCTAATAGGGGGATATTCTTGGGTAGGGATGAAACTCAATAGCCCTACTATGCTCACTCAGCCCTACGCTTTTAGTGCATCCGGGCTAGAGAGCGATTGAGCACCCTCTCCAATCTTCGGAGCAGCAGCAGACGATTCCTTCCATCAATGAATGTGCTTGCTAAAAGCACTCCAATAAGCCTACCATATAACAGATCTTCCAGCAATCCCTACCTACGCAGGGAATGAATTCATACTACCACACGCTCATCCAATCACTTCTTACCAGCGGGTTAACCTCTCATTAGCAAGGAAAGCAGTTAATGGACATATCTCACAAGTAGTCGCTAGACTGACTAATTCAGTCTAATTGGCCTATAGGTCTTAGAGACTCTTCCTAGTGCAGCGTTGATAAGCTAGTTCCGTGCTAGCAATTGTCGGCGTAACGGGTGTTTTCTATACTATTCTTCAACATGGAATACCCTCTCCCCCCCAAGCTGTCTTCTCCCCCTAGCTGTCCAGATAGTCGGATCCAACATCTAGGAATGAAGCCATGGGTGGTTCTTTGGATTGGCCTACTTGGAAGAATGACCTCTCCCTTTCTTTTGCGTTATTTCACAACGGAATCGCCGCGGGGAATACGCTATTCAACGTCTTCTCCGCTCGTGTATCCCTCTTTTACGAGTGGTTTAATGCGATTCTTGCTGATTCTTCTCAATGGAATTCTTTTGTTGCACTATGTTACTTACGCGAAAAATGATTGTTCTTTCTTCTGGTTTTCTCATTCTAGCTATGTTTTGGAAGCAATCTCGCAAGCTTTTTCACTTATTAGACACAGAGCTAAGCAGGAGACTCCTATAACAGCAAATCCCCCTTTTTTAAATCAAGAGGGTCAAAGCCTGATCCATGAGCTCCTTCCCTTAGTTTTTCTTTTAGCTCGTCTTGTAACTGCTGATGTTGTATAAGATTGGCATTGTTCAAAACATCATTAATTTCCTCCCTGTATAAATTCCTAATTACTATATCTTTCACATTCTGAACCCAATCATGATTTAGGGAATCCAAGGTCGGTAAATAAACCATTTGGTCTGGGAGAAATACCCACCATAAGATGAATCCTATTATCAAAGAAGATATCATTTTCGATTTAAGAAAGCTTATTTTTCTGATTTGAAAGTCCGGCATCAAAAAACGCTTCATCTTGTGTTCTTTGTTCCTTTTTATGTATTCTTATAGCATCGAGCAACCCTGGTCTTATTTCGTGTAATTGTTCTTCGCTCTTTATTTTATTATTATCCTTCGTAATAATATTCTCGGTTGGAGGTAATTTAGCTAATAGTGGTAAAATATAATGAATTCCTTTTAAGGTCCCAAAAGCAAGTTTTTTCCCTAGATCCGTAAAGGAATCCGCCATATAATTTTCAGTAATAGGTTTTCTGAGTTTATAATTCCACATTGAAAGTGGGGATTCTACTTGTTTTTCATATGTAATCCGCTCCATTTTGTGGATAGGTCCTTGCCTTTTCAGCTTCGCTTCCTCTTCTGGTGCCTCTTCTACTGATTAGGGGTTCGCTTTCGCTTGACTCTCTTTAACTTCTGTCTTTCACTCCCGAAGCCCTTTCCTTTTCTGACTTCCTTCCTCTTTTTCCTGAAGTGACTTGACTGCCTTCCTACGTTTGGGGCAAATAGCAAAGGTAAGACAAGCTAGGCATAATGAAATTCTGTCTCGGTCTCCAGGCGGCCTCTGCAGCAGACTCCTATCCTATTCATTCTTTCCTCTCTTGAGCTTTTGCTCTTTCCTCTGGACCCTCAAAAACTAGGGTTCCAAACCTTAGCTCGGCTAAATGGCTCAATGAACAGGCATCGAGACAATGCACTCTTTGAGAACTTAGAAGGAGAACTTGGAAGAAGCGAGCCCAAACAGCAATGGGACACTAAACAAAATCAATGTTTTATTGGGATCATAACTTGAAGTTTGTGAAGCATATCCTACCGATCGGAACTTAGAATACGCTTCCGTTGTTAGTTGTTATTGTTATGCCTCAATGATGAACTTAGCAATAGGAATAGTTGTCCCAGCCTTAGAACAGGTCCTTGAGTTTGAGTCCCTGTGCATTAGGCCAGTCAGAACAGGAATAGCCATCCCTCGATCCTTTCAGTCTCGAGTCTGTCTTTTCTTTCCAGTAGGCTGGGCCAAGCTAGAAACCTAGGGCACGAGGACCGTTGTAAGAAAGAAATATAGTATATACAACATGCGGACGATCTCACACGTATTGTCATATCGTCCGAATGACCGCTTTACAATTGTTGAGATCCGCTTTTCCGACTAATGACAGAGCTTAACGCTTCTTTCGACTCTCTTCTTACTACGTTGAGCTGCTAACTGCTGTTGCTACTTTTACTCCCCTTCCTCTCGTTTACTCTCTTGGAATGGTCTTTATTAATCAGTCAGAAGATAGTAAAAGAAAGCTATCAATCCCTCGCTTATTCAAAGGGCTGATCCTTACTACAGCAGAGCAGGGAAAAAAAGAAACCCCATAGAGGTAGAGGTGCGCGGAGATCGTACCTGGATTGAGGAATGAGGTACCGAACCCCATTTCCGCTGTCCTCAGATGGCCAACTCGAATTATTCACCATCCCCTATCAAATGGGGCAACACCATATCTGTCATGCTGGACCTTTTTAGTGGGGCTCATAAAAGTTTTCCTTGGATGAACCCTATGCTGCAATACTTCCAACCCTTTTGCTGGCGTCCCTTCACCATTACAATGGGAGCCTAGCCTTAGTAGAAGTGGGTAGAAGACCCCTATGGAAAGGGATGCCCATCCACTCTCTTTCCCCTTAGCTAGGTTCTCTCCCAGCATCAACCCTCATAATAAGAGCAAAGGAACCTACTCAACAAGCAGCTACGGGTACAGCAACAGGAGCATCTAACCCATTAGACCAGTCGAAACCCATTGCCAGGTCGAGATTGATACCCCAAACACTCATCCATTTTCAACTCTACCCCTTCGCTTAACAACAAGGATCGCATGGCCGTACCGTTATTGAAAAAGATCTTCCAGTGGCACGATCAATGAATTTATCATACGCAAAGAAGGTAAAGAGTCCCCCCTAAAGATATGGGGGATTGAGAGTTTCGAGAATCTTCGATAGGGGAGAGAATTCCATAATTCAATAAAATATCTAGTCAAGGGAGAATTCCACTTATTGTTTTTGGCTCGCAATAAAGCTAGCGTCCTGATCGAGCAAGACGTAGTCCTATCTATCCACCTCTCGAATTAGATTTCCTCAGCTTAAGGAAGGTTTGAGTTTGGTAGTAGTCGTATCCTACGTATTCCACTACTGAGATAAGGAACGCCGGTGCAAGGGGCCACCCACCTTTCCCCTTGCCCCTCTCACTCCCTAAGCTAAGGAATGAGAGGGCCTCACTCTTCGATAAGAATACGAATAAGATCAATAAAGGCTAGGTAAACTATGCAATAGCTTCGGCAGAACCAGAAAAAAAAGAATCGAAACGAATGAGGTACGGAAAAACCTCATTAGAATGACTTCTTCCCCTGCTGATAGTAATTAATTACCGTTTTCATTCATAGTGGCGTCATCCCATTCCTTCATAGTAGCCTTGAGAGCATTCTAGCTTCCCGGGCATTTTTTAGATCTAAATTTCGATACATATTCATGGCCTTAGCCATTTTTTCTAATCGATCAAAATCAGAATGTTTTATGTTCTTCTGTTTGCGAAACTAAATTGTATTTAGTTGCAATCTTGGTATGCGCCTGTAGAAAATCACGCAGTTCCCTCTTCATTTCTTCTTGTTTTGCAAACAGGGAAGCCTGCTGTTCTGCGGGCCCTGGTCCCGCTTGCTCCACGACCGACCTGGGATGGTTGACCAGGAGCCACCCCGGTTTCCCCTTGCTGCAGCTGACCCTGGTTTGGGGTCGAAGATGAGACTTCGGGATTGAGCCATTTCTCAATCCACGAGCCACTCCATGTGGATGAGGTTGAAGGTTCGTGGGCCTCCTCCCTTACGGGGGCCCGGGCTGTGGATGGTTCGGGGGCGGAATCTCCTTCCTTCGGGGATGGCAAGTTTAGATATTGCCGCCAATTTCCCGACGAGCTGGAGGATGTAACTTCTTTGTCACCGTCACACTGTGCCCCCGAAGGAGCCATATATGCAACAAAGGGTGTGGCCTCGGCGAAGGCTTGCAAAAGATAAGAAATGGCCAAGGCTAGACCCCCAGAGAAGCCCATTTTTAAAAAGAAAGAAGAGAGGGCGCGGGCCCCCGTGGAGATGAAAGCCTTCGAAAGTAAGGCATGAAAGAAATCCATTCTTACCATAATGAAAAACAAAGAAGAGCACAGAGCGAGAACGGTCAACAGGATGAGGAATGCATAGAAGAAGTGAGGGAGAGAATTTTAAGAATCCTAGAATTCTGCTCCTCTTTATTGAACTAAAAAATCTGGATCTTGAAATCATAAACGACTGCTTATCCAGTTGAGGCATGATAGAAGAATTTCTTTTTTCTCAAATGCCTCAACTGGAGAAAGTCATTTATTTCACACCATTCTTCTGGTTATGTCTTTTCGTCTATTGCCTTTCCCGGGCTTTCCATTTTTTTCCGTTTCATCTGGAAAGTCGGGTCTTTTTTTTTACTATACTAAATTATAAAAGGTTTCTGTCAATTCTCCAGTGGACCCTCTTTTTATTTGTCTGTTTAAAGACAAGCATTATTGTCTTCCAAAACCTAGAGATGCTTGTCTTTAAGCATACTCTATTTGGAATGGCACCCGGGGGGTTACCCGATCTAAATCTTCCCCCCGAGCCTTTAGAGGAGGAGCCCCCTCGGGTCCTAAAAACTAGGGAACTCCCCTTAAGTCGGGAGGAAATTCTCGCTATAAAAAATCTTCAAGTCTTTGAGCGCCAAATGCGCAAGAAGGTTTTTTATATGCTTAAACCCTTGGAATTCCCCGTTGAAAGCCCCGAGGACCCGGATATTCGTCGCGTTGTATCGATGTTCATTTTTCATGTCGAACCGCATGAATATGGGCGCTATCTCTTTGATATTGTTAACCCAAACTCCGACCTCTTTGCGGCCTTTTTAAAACAATGGGAAGATTTCCATTATCCGCCAAATGGGCCGGGGATCTAGGCGGGGGGAGGAGCAGTGACTCGTAAGTAAAAAGTCTCTGACCCTAACAGTTTGGAAGATATCAGGAGTAGGGGGTAGGGGTGCGCCGGACCGCCGACGAATAATAGGTACCCGGGTAGAGAGTCTCCTCAAACCCCTTATTGTGGAGTATTTACCCCCCAAATGGAAAAAGGGGTGCTTTGGATTGGGAGTAATCACTAGTGATAGGGCATAAGGGGAGAGGACAAGGTCAAGAGCGATGCCTACATTAAATCAATTGATTCGTCATGGTAGAGAAGAAAAACGGCGCACGGACCGTACTCGAGCTTTGGATCAATGTCCCCAGAAGCAAGGAGTATGCCTGCGTGTTTCAACGAGAACACCTAAAAAACCTAATTCAGCTCTACGTAAGATAGTCAAAGTACGGTTGAGCAATCGACATGATATATTTGCTCACATTCCAGGCGAAGGTCATAATTTGCAGGAACATTCTATGGTCTTAATAAGAGGAGGTAGAGTAAAAGATTCGCCAGGTGTGAAATCCCATTGTATTCGAGGAGTCAAGGATTTGCTGGGAATTCCGGATCGAAGAAGAGGAAGATCTAAATATGGTGCGGAAAAACCCAAATCGATATGAATGGAAAAGGGGTAAGCTATCGTATAGAAGAAGAATGCCATAGATTGAATCGACAGATCGGCGCAGTCTAGTTCCGAGTAGATTCGAGTAGACGGCAGTTGTGCGGTCTAGAAGTGCTTCGAAGCAAGCAGAGATTTTTGTATTGTGGTCTCTGGTTGGTGTGCAGTGAGGGGTAGCCAGTCTTTACTTAACTCGTCCCAAGCAATGCCCCGACGACTCCCATGCTGGTTGGACCAAGCGATTTTCGACAAGTCTTCCTGAATTTGGAAAGCAAGAAGCGGAACTACAGGGATGAAATGAAAAGTCTTTCTTACGATTACGCCCAACAGCCCACTTGAGCAATTTGCCATTCTCCCATTGATTCCTATGAAAATAGGGGACTTGTATTTCTCATTCACAAATCCATCTTTCTTTATGCTGCTAACTCTCAGTTTGGTCCTACTTCTGGTTCATTTTGTTACTAAAAAGGGAGGAGGAACCTTAGTACCAAATGCTTGGCAATCCTTGGTAGAGTTTCTTTATGATTTCGTGCTGAACCCGGTAAACGAACAAATAGGTGGTCTTTCCGGAAAACAAAAGTTTTTCCCTCGCATCTTGGTCACTTTTACTTTTTCGTTATTTCGTAATCTTCAGGGTATGATACCTTATAGCTTCACAGTTACAAGTCATTTTCTCATTACTTTGGGTCTCTCATTTTCTATTTTTATTGGCATTACTATAGTGGGCTTTCAAAAAAATGGGCTTCATTTTTTAAGCTTCTTATTACCTGCAGGAGTCCCACTGCCGTTAGCGCCTTTTTTAGTACTCCTTGAGCTAATCTCTTATTGTTTTCGCGCATTAAGCTCAGGAATACGTTTATTTGCTAATATGATGGCCGGTCATAGTTTAGTAAAGATTTTAAGTGGGTTCGCTTGGACTATGCTATGTATGAATAATCTTTTCTATTTCATAGGAGATCCTGGTCCTTTATTTATAGTTCTTGCATTAACCGGTTTGGAATTAGGTGTAGCTATATCACAAGCTCATGTTTCTACGATCTCAATCTGTATTTACTTGAATGATGCTATAAATCTCCATTAAAGTGGTTATTTATTTATAATTGAACAAAAGCGAGTCTGAATGGGTATACTTAGTCGTGGAGCATTCCGAGTATTTGCTTTAGGGATCGTTCCTGCGCATCTGCTTCCTTTATAGCAGTTATTGCTCCGGTTCCAGAAGGTATAGCTCTTGCCTCGGCTTCGCCTTTGAAATCGGAGACTGTTCCAATTTCCTACTGAGATAGGCAAGCGTAGGGAGAACTAGACGTATCTTGCTAGGCAAAGACAGGTTAGAATGGATAGCTCGCGGGTGGACGGGATAGATCACTATTGCAGAAGGAGGTAGAACCGGGGGAAGAATTATGGCTAGAAAGGTCCTCGCCCTCTTAGGCACATGGTTCTAAAGATTCAATCTCAAAGCGGTACTAAAGATTAGGCAGAAGCGGAACTAGAACTAGAATTCTGCGCCCCTCCTCCTGTACCATACCAAGAAGCAAGTTCAGAACAGAAGGATAATGGGCTCGTCTATTATAAGTTATTAGTTGACGGAGCTATCTCAGATATCTCGAGTAAGGAGACGGGACGGGTTTGAGAGTTATAGTTCTATTTCTAGGAAGGAAGAGACTATCGGGAAGCGTGCTCTCGGCCGGGCTCGAAGCAGAAGGTAGAACGTAATATCTCTTGTTTGGCTTGGTTCAGCTCATCAAGCTATTACAAAACAAGTCCAGCGGAGACAAAGAAAGAAGCCATTTTGACGGTGTTTTCGCTTCCAGTCCGTAATTCTATCTTCAGGCTTAGTCCAGTCCGGATCCATCCTAAACCAAAGAGCGGGGCTAAGCGAGGGGCATAGCGATACAGTGTTCATACTCTTTTTGCTAAAATCCAGTAGGAATCTCAGGAAGGGGAGGATCTGTTTTAGTAGGGCAGACCTTTTTCGAAAAAAGTTACACAGCACAGAAAAGACTCAGACTAAGAGAGATGAAGAAGAGGGGGAATATAAGGAATGAAACTGTGCATAGAATCAACGGTAAATATCATCTCTGTCTTGGAACTTGCCCGAAGAAGACGAATCAATCAGTCTTATTCTAATCTGTCAAGCCAGTGAAGTTCTCTGAGCTGAGGAAAGGAAATGAGCTATCTGGTTTGGAATTCGGCTTTGGCTGTATCTCCTACGGCCGCTCTCTTATCTTAAATCAGCGCGAGGGAGGAAAGGATTCTTTGTAAGTGTGCAGCTTTGGTTTCAGGAAAGGCAGGAGTAAGCCCGGAAATAAGGAATGCGATGATTCTTTGCCCAATAGATTCGTAGAATAAAGGGTAAGAGGAAAAGAATATGGAATGGTCTCTCACTGCTTTCTGCCACTTCCGAAGGCATTGTTCCTAGGGCTGAAGTGAAGGCTCAGTCTTGCTCGACGGGAGTTCCGATTCCACCCATTCTGATTCCGGGCTCACGGCCCATCTTTTGGAATCTACGTCCTACCAGGACAATTCCAACCTTTCAAAATTCTCTTTCTTTTCGCCCGCTCTTCTAGCGCGCCTTTTTTATGGGGCGGGACTTTCTTTTTTCCGCTCATCTTGCTCTCTCAATAGAATGTGATTCCGTTCCGTGCTAGAAGGTCAAGTACAGTTCTTTTCTAATCTCTACAGCTGGTGGCATCTTTCTGTCATACTGGTTTTTCCTCATCCCGGATCTCATCAAGCTATGCTTTCGCCTTGTTCTTTCTCTTTTGGTGAGCGAAGTGACTGGCTTTTCTTTTTCACTTGAAGTGAAATCCGTTTCTTTGTCTCGTGGTCTACCAGTGGTCCAGGCTCTGTTGAAGTCTCGGAAGTAGATTCGGTATAGTACTGTCTATATATTTGTCTTGGTCCAGTGGTTCAGGTCCGTAAGCTTTCTAATCAGCCTGGGATTACTGTTCTTAGAAAGAATAAGCCCTACATGGTCTGATTTGAGCCCTGGTCAAACTGATCCCTCCGGCAGAGGATGGTCTCATATTAGCAATGTTTTGATCGCGCCTATCTGTCGTTGCCAATGAACCGATCACCTTAAGAAAGTCTCTCTTTTAAGGTGAAGCGCGTTTCAGCCAGCATAGCTATCCTATCATCTCCTAGTTCTGATCGGCTCACTCTCTTTCTAGGCTTAGTCTAGATGGAAAAAGGGGATCTTATTCTGAACCTAAGGGCTAACTTTCTCTCCAAAAGCATCGATAGCGATAGTCGGCTAGGCTTAATCCAGAAGGTAAGATAAGTCCTCAGCCATGCCACTGAATTCTAAGAACTTTAGGACGAAGATTCTAAGTCTGAGGTACGAATCCGAGGAGCGTAGCCTTCTGCTGCTAGGGCGAGAAAAAAAGAGAGAAAGCCACTAGAATCTAATCCGAAAGAGGGGAGGCCGGGAACGTAGCCTCTTCAGAATCGTAGTTCCTAGGCGCATTCATTATTGATTCACATTCTATCCTGGGGCGGGAAGGACTCCGTCTCAAAGCTCTTTTGCCAGCATTGAGGAACCTGAGAAATTAGATTACAGTAGTTATCCGATAGACGCAATTTGACAATTAGCGGAGGTGTCACCTTCTAAACCTACTTTCCTTGAGTCAATAAAGTACGACCTGGATCAACAAAACCCATCCCCGTCTGAGTAGAGACTTCCGAAGATAAAACAAAGCAAGGGTCCGAAGGAGTTCTAGCTTGATTACCGGGAACCCTCTCTTGATAGATGAAGAACCCCTGCCCCAGTCCCATATACAGATCTGTAGCGCGTTGAACCAAGACAAGAAGACCCGAACCCTTTGAGGATC
>Ga0307510_10001310_pt1 | contig 27097 bp, 17 predicted proteins | sample 12_EM_MG_FD_207224 | JGI IMG/M metagenome (GOLD analysis project Ga0307510, IMG submission 207224) | Populus trichocarpa ectomycorrhiza microbial communities from riparian zone in the Pacific Northwest, United States - 12_EM | ecosystem: Host-associated > Plants > Roots > Unclassified | place... | reverse complement strand
TAATAAAGAGAGCTTTGAGATGTGATATTGATATAAGGATTAAACAATGATAAAAACAATTGTCAAGGTTAGAGGATCCACTAATGGTATTTCAAACAAGTATAGTATAAACTCTTATTATTCAACTAGAAACCATACACAAAAGAGGTTCCAATCGGATTATAGATTGTTAACATGATTACATTAGTTATCTTATTCGAATAATGCTAATACTTGTAAATGTTGTTAGGCATTAATGATTATAACTTATGTTAACAACAAATCAAGTTCCTTTCATAGCACAGGTGTCGGTTATACCATATGGTTTGGGCTTATAAAAGTGCCAAGTATTTGTTGTACCAAGAGTTATACAACATAAATCTAGATTAACCATTTAACAGGCAAAGTATTAAAAGTGAACAAGATAACAAATATAAAACATGTTAGTACCAAACATTAAGGTCCATGTTGAGTTTATACTATAGTTATTCTTACACCATTAGTGTAACCTTTTCACCTTGACATAATAAACTTAACTAAACATAATGAAAGAGAGAAACATAAATAAACAAGATAAGAATATAAATAAGATATAAGTTAACTAAGTAAAGGAAAGGAAATGAAAAGCATAAATAAGAGATTAATATAAACAAAACTTAAGCATTACAAAATATAAAGAGAGAGAGCAAGAACATAATCTTGATATGAAAACCAAGATACCTAAATGCATGGCAAATGCCTCATTTTATAGGCCAAAATTTGGAACTATTGATTTGATGACTAATTGTTGAGTGGGTGGCCATATCTTGACTTGGTGACAATCCTTATCTTCTTGTCTGAACAAAACGTCATTGCTAACGTCAGAATTTGAACAGATTTTTGCATGAAAGTTCTAGGAAATTGTCTCAGCTTTCTAAAAAAAAAAGAATCGGTGCATTTGGACTTCTAGAACTCAAGATATGGGTTGAACATTGAACAATGTCTGGGCTGCAGGATAGATTCCGACTTCTCCGTTGTTGCTAAGATTTGGACTTCCAAACATCAGAATTGAGTCTTGGACTCCAATGAATGTTTTAGGCCTATGTCTTAACTTTCTAGCCATATAAACCAAATTGAAATCCAAGATCTACAGCTCCAGATATGACCTAATGACTGAACAATGTTCTAGTTTGGACTAAACCAGCATCTCTTTTCTAAGCTTAGCCCTTCTTTTGTCTTCTCAATTTTAGTAGTTAAACTCATCAATCAATCTCTTCATTTATGTGATAAGCCTGCATTTAAGATGAACATTTACCATAAATTAAAGGTATCTTATAGTATTAGACATGATATTATAAAACATGCTCTAGTTGAGTTATTGATACTTCAAGTGCAAAATGATGATATAAAACCTTGATAAAAATGCACTTTTAAGTACTAATCACACCACACACTCCTTTCCAAGGAGAAAATTGAACCCAACCAACTTGCATGTCAACTTCCTTGAGTGTTGAATGAGAGGTGAGTTAGAAAAAATAGAGAAAACCAAAAACATGCAAGAAGAAAGAGCCTAGAGGGCCAGCTGGAACAGACAGAAAGAAGAAGAAAGAAACCGAAAGTAAAAGGGAAGAAGAAAGTACTAAAACCTTTCCTAAGAGTACTTAAAATCATAAGGTAAGAAAAACATCACTTTCTTATTTGTATGGAGTGTGTGGTGTGATTAGGAGAAGGAAACCTTAAGGGAATGACTTCGGGTTCTTACACCAATGACTAAAGAGGACTAGATATAAAGATGAATAAGTATGGGGCTGAATGGGGAACATAGCTCCAGAACCTTTAACAAAAGAAATAAATGATTTTGAATACACAAACTTAGAGGGAGGGCCGACCAGATTGAAGGGGGCTAAACAGAATGCAAATAGATGTGATGAAATGCTTGAATTGTGACCTTGTTAGAGTCTTAGAACATGCTTGAGCCAAGAATTGATGTGTATGTTAATGTCTTGATTTTTACATATATGATTGAAGATATTATGTGAAAATGAGATGAAATGATTGTATGTGCATAATTGTGATGTTGTTAAGCCCTTAGAGGCATGCTGGAGCTAAAACGGAAATGATACCATGTTAATGCCTTGATTTTGTTTATGTGATGGATGATATAATTATGCATCAAGTGATTGAATGCATGAATATGACTTGTTGTTGGGAATATAATTGTGTTAGAAGTGATAAAATACATGTGAAAACTTGAAAGGAATGGGCTACCATGTTTGGCTAAGAAGGTGAAACATGGAGGGAGCCTTGTAAGATGAGCACCCTTAGAGAAACAAGATATAGGTTGGAAATGGAACTCTTGTATGAGGTGAATTGAATATTAAATTGTGTTGATGATTTGGCATGACAAAATTGAAAACATAGAATGCAAGATTATGGCAACATTAGGTTTCAGCCTTGAAATGATGGTATTGTTTGATAACCTTGTGATAAATTTAAATGTGATTGGTTATGGTATATGTCCAAATTTGTTTGGGGTATGTCATAAAAGGGGAAAGCCTAGTGTAAACCTTACGCTTAGTCGAGGGAAAGAGTAAAACTAGAAATCACTCAATCGTCACTGCCGATTTCTGAATCAGCAACGATATAAATTCGTTGATGAATTCTGGGTTAGTAGTGACTCAAATCTCATTGATGACTTCTGAGTCAACAGTAGATTGTATTTGTTGACAATTCTATGCGTTAGCCGTGGAATTTGGTTGTGTTGATGAATATTGGGTCGACAACAACTCAATTTTCATTAATGATTTCTGAGTCAACAGTAGATTACAGTTTTGCTGACGAATTCTGATTTCTATGCATCAACCGTAAACCAGTTTCGCTGAGGATTCTGTGTTACCAATGACCTAGTTGTCGCTAACAAATTCTGAGTTCCATGCATCAGCCGTAAACCAGTTTCGCCGATGATTTTGTGTTACCAATGACCTAGTTGTCGCTAACAAATTTTGACTTCCATACGTCAGCCGTAAACCAATTTTGTTGATGATTCTACATCAGTAGCGACCTAGCTTTCGCTAACGATTTTTATGTCATCAACGATCCAGTTTTTACTGACGACTTTCTGCGATAGTAGCGTCCCAGTTTTGTTTATGAATTCCATATCAAAAATGTTTTAATTCATATGATGACTTTCATTGTATGATGTGTGGAACTCTTAAATGTGAACATATGTATTCTTGGGATATGTATGGTGATGGCTTATGTGATTTCTAGATGCGAATATGTTGATTAGTGATCATTTGATGTGTCAGGTGGTACTACTAAAATCAGACCTTCGATCGAACGAAGACACCCCACGAGAGGAACAAATAGGTGGCTTCCACCCCCTCTAGCATAACGTTAATTCTCTTAAGTGAATTCATTACGAAAGATCTATTATTGTGTTATGGCGAATACTAAACTGTTATGAAATGTTTGGATGAGTATTATGATTAGCTTGGGCTAATAGCATCCTAAAAGGATGTCACACCAACAAGGTGCGTAAGGAATCCCGTTCCAGAAGTCCACATATTTTGAAAAGAACTATGTATTTGCATGTTTAAGTTATTATGTATTTTGTATGAACAAATGTATTAAGTGTGTAATGGTAGCAATATGTAAATATGATGCAAACTTGTAATGTCTGCTGAATTACAGTTCAAGCCTTTCCCCATAGATGCTTGCAATAGAGGAGCTTGATGGAGCATGTTATGATGGCAAATTTGTCACCATTACAGTGTAGATATGGTTTGCTAGACTGGACATGGCTCTCTGTTGATGCTACCCTTTGGGCTGGTTAAGTCTGTGTATGTTGTTGGTTGGTTGCAGTGCTGTGCTGGCTGACTTGCTAAGACTCTTTCCAGTGCTGCCACTTGCTACATCGGTCATCTTCTGCGAGGTTTTTGTTGTGGGCTGTTTGTTTGGTTTATTCCTGATTGCATTATTGGTTTGTTGGAGTTAATTACTGGCTTTCTACACCACTATTACTCCTGCCATTCTGATGTCATTGCTTGTGTTTATGTGATAGGGGTGTCTTGGTGACAAGTTCAGCTTTAGGTTTGCTATGTTGTTGCTTCCTCAGTCCATACTCAAAGGGAATGGGTGATCTGATACTGATGTACTTTTGCTAGCCAGTTGTTGACGTTGGTGCTGTGTATTATCCCATGCTACTTGCACATGACTTCTGTGTGCTGAATGTGTTGAGGCTGCTCCTGACCATTGTTGCGGGGCTACTGCCTTGGTTTAGCTACTGAAGGTGTCAGTTGGCATGCGGTGACTATTTGCTGCCCTTGTCCAGCTGTGAATATGGGTAGAGGTTGGTTTGCTAATCATGGTTGCAGGATCAACCCCTGACTGTTGCTGCTGGTGTTTTGGTTCTTCTATGAGTCCTTCATATCTTCTGTTTTGTTCTAATTGTTGTTCAGCTTACTTTTGTTGCTGGGCAGCTATGATTCTTTTTTCTTTTGCTGGTTTGTTTGTTGTACTTCTTACAGCGGGCTGCTGGAACTTCAGTACATTATTACTGGAAGAGTTGGTTTGCTGCAACTGACCTATGCTACTTTTGCTATGGATTGCTGCTTGCTTTGGATGCCTCCGCGTGCTCTAATGTTTGGTTTCTTGCAGTTGGCTGCAGTATTCTGTCCCTGATTCACTTTTTCGGTGTTAGGTGTTGTTTTTGTATATGGCTTTGCTTTATATTGTCAAAATAGCCATGCTTCAATGGCTATAAAGTTACTTTTGCTTGGTCAAGGGAGCATGTTCCCTTTGTGCTCTATTATGTATATATGCATGTATATTTTGACCAGCTGGTCTCCAGCATAGTTTCATTTTGATCTATAAAATTTCTTACATTCAATCAAAAAACAAATACAATATAATATAAATTTATGGATATATAAATATGATGTTGTGGGTATGTGTATTGAGCACTTTCATGGAGATGTTGATTTACATAATCATATGTATATTGTACCGTACTAAAAAATAGAGCCTATCTACTAATTTCTGGAATTCTATTGTGAGAAGCATTGAGAATATAATAGCTTACATAAAACAAATTACCATCAATTTTGGCTTTAAAAAATTAGGACATTACATTTCCTATTTTCCTAGGGTTTTTTTACATGGATGTTAGTAATGTTTTGATCTAAATGGAATGAGTATAAAAACTTGTTTACTATATTAGCAAGTTTCTCAATGATACAAAGACTAGATACTTAGAGAAGAAAAATAGCCCTAGCTTTATGAGCTTAGCTAAAAAGCTTAATCCTTATTTTCAAACTCACTAAGTAATAATCTTGATAGCTCAACCACTCAAAACAAATTCTACACAAACCAAACACCTTATGCTAGATGGTAAAGTGAGTTATAGAGCTACAAGAATATTTGTTTATAGTATCAGACATCAAGGCATAGATATTAGCTGATTTTATAACTAAATTCTCATTCTGCAAGATTGTAGAAAACCAAATCTCAAATGCTAGAAATCTCTAAACCAACTTATAGCATATTTATTTTTTAGGCATCAAACATGTTTGAGTGTTATACAACACTATGCTAACTAGCCCCAAATAGAAAGGTTTTTTTTTTTTAAAGTATGCCCTACATTTTAAGTTCCTATCCTCTAAAAAAGTTGATGAATATAAAGTAATCATTATAAGACTTAACCTGATGAGGCACTTAATATCTACCCCCTTCAATTATTTAATAACTCTTTTCTAATAATGGGCCAAACAAGAAAGCCATTCATGCTAATAATATATGTAAGGTACAATCCAGCTATGCTGGATTGTATTTCTGATTGGGGTCTGTGATGTAGATGGTTTCAACTAGTCATGTGTTGATGGCTATGTTGGTGTTCAAGGGAGCTTGTTCCTTTTGTTTGTATATGCATGTATATTTTGACTTGCTGGTTTTCAGCTTAGTTTCGTTTTTTATCTATAAAATTTTTTATATTTGATCAAACAAAAATATGTAAGGTACAAGAACTTTTGATAAGTCATAAAACAAATGGTAAATGGATCAACTTCACTAGGGTGCCAATAAAGGAAAGGAAAATGATCAGTATACCTCTCGTCCAAATTAGCAAGCTTCAACCTTTTAAAACTTCAACTTATAGCTTATATAGAGGTCATGGATAGGCTTAACATTGATGTAATAGAAAGTGTATCTAAGCACTTTATCGATAGTGATCTTATTGAGTATTGCTAGAAGATTTCCATTGAGCATACTTTAAAATAGAATAGTTCATCTTAGATAGTAAAGAGGTCATTAGGCTTATAAGGAAAGCATCATGAAATTATTTTACAAACCAATAATATCTCGTACCATAGATTTGTAAAAAGGTTTCTAACTACACTAATCCTAAAATGCATCTATGTAACACCCTAAGCCTTTTTTTGATATATATTTTTTTTAAAATAATAATATACATGAAAAATGGAGTAATGATTTTTTATAATAGATAAAGTTTCACCTATATAAAGGCCCTTCCAATCAACACACCGAACACAAGATTTACTCTACACATACACATCAAATGTATAAAGGACTTTCCATTTATATTAAAAGATTAATAAAATTTTGAAAGAATCTCCCTTGTATGAGGCCTACCTAAATTTTTTTCCTGTATTTAATAGTTGCACAACATAACCACAATCCAAACCGCATTTGCCTTATACAATCAATGCTCATATGCAGCTCATGCATGCCACCCAACGCATATCATCAATCACAATTATTTACTATATTAATGCACAATAAGTGTTTATATTATTATACGAGGTATATGCAATCATATGTATATGTATATGTACAATGGAAACATAATGATTTGTAAACCATCATTTTACTTGCTTATAATTTCAAAATATTAAACTTAACATATACATCAACTTAACTACATGTCATACGATGAAAATTACAAACTTTTACCTAATACAAAAAGAACTATGCAATATTGTAAATAATGAATAAAAGCATGTAAACATACCTAACACACTTGTACCATGTTAAACTTTAGTAAAACACAACTACAATGGTCCCACTTCATTCAAATTATTCATTTTTAGCTACAAACTCTAATTACAATTAGAAAAATCCCTTAAAACAATTTTTGCTATTACAACCAACTTAACATCACATCATTAACCCTCGTCAACATGGCTAAATTAATTCTACACCATTAGTCTCCCCTAGTTTGATCGACTTTAACATATAATAATAAGTCTCAATCCAAATGATCAACTTTAATATATAATGAATAGTCTCTTTTCAAATAACCGACTTTATCATAGCAATAATTAGTCTCTGTTCAAATAGCCAACTATCTTTTAATATATAATAATTTGTTTCTTTTGTAATCTATTTTGAAGCTCATTTCACATGTTTAAAGAAAATTCTAACAAGAATATATCTTTAAATAAAAAGGTAAGGTGACGAAGACCTACTTGACACTCTGGTAGTATACTCTCTCTTAATTGTTGGTCCAACCTTGCATGTCACTACTAATTTTCAAGGAAACATCCAATTAGTACCCACATCATTTTAATCCATTGTTTATACTGATTTAAACACATCATTATTCTTTTTCATAGTACTAATTTATATCTTAATGATAATTTCATATTTTCTTATATTTTTAACTTGCATTTAACATACGATTTCATATTTCTTATTAACATCATGCATCCAACATATATTTTCTTATTTTCCCAATTTACTAACTTGTTAACCAAAACCCAGTGTACACAACATCATTTTAACCAACCCAATTCATCTAATTTACAAGTTCTCAATCCATATCTAAACATAACAACATCATTAAACACCAAAACTCACACAATTCCATTAATTTCCATACTTTTCATTTTCGCACATTTAGCAAACATTAATTTCCAATTTTTCATATTTCTAAGGACAATCCAATATCTAAGTGTTTTATCTACATGAATCACAATCATAATTAAAACACAATTTCATCATTATAACAATCAAGTTTAAGCATAATATCATCATTTAAAATACAACATGTACACAAATTAGTCAACTTTCCCATAATTTAACCCATATAACCAACATCAACCAATTTATTTCACATTATAATATCCCAAACCAATCTCTACATTTCCCCAACATCATATAAAACATTAAAATCAATATGATTTTGTCTAATTTCTGAATTTTCATTATTACCACATATAACAACAATTTGGATTTTTTCTTGTAATCCACATTACATCATTCAAAATCAATTTAAAATACTCATAATATCATTAAAATACCAAACAAACACAATTTAATTAAATTTCTAAGTTCCCTCGATTATCAAATCATGGTTAGCCACATTAATAATTAAATATATATAATTAATTTTTAATTTCCTCAATTTACTCCTTAATCATAATTTCCCAATTTAGGGATTTCAATCCCCCAATAAAAAAAATTAGAAAAATATATTTAATAGTAAAAGAACACCTTACCAATAACAATTAACCTAATTTGATAAGTCTCTTGTAATCCTTTTCAAGAATTTCCCTTCCCCTTCCAATTTTGCAATTTTCTCTCTATATTTTGCAACTCCCAATCTCTCTCTTTCTAAGTTTTTTCCTAGTTTGATTTGTTTTTTGGTAGGAAATCATCTGGCTCACACTCTCCTTACCATTTAATTTAAGAGAAATTAACAAGAAATTAGAGAAGAAAAAATTTCAAGCTTCCTTCTTCACTCTAGGTCGTTAGCCTCATTATAAATAGGAGGGGGCAGGGGGGGTTCCTTTTATTTATAATAATGTCGCTCATTTTATATACCCCACATGTTATTTATGTCCAATATCCAATCATCAGTATTTTTCACATACTAATTTACTTATTTAGTTATGTCCAATATTTTAACGAACTAATTAAGACAAACACATTTTGCTCAACGAGATGGTAAAACTAATATCCAATAGTTTCTTCTAGATATCCAACAATCTTATATTTATCTAATTTAACTCGTAGCTTTTTAGATACAATGTCTTTCATATAAGCGTCACATCCACAAATCCATAAATATAATAAGTTTGGTCACCTACCTTTTGATTTCTTATATGGAGTCTTATCAACATATTTTTATTAAAACTCTATTTAAAAGGTAAGCGGGAGTTTATAGGGCATGGCCTTAGAAAAAAGATAGAAGGTCTATATAACTCATCATGGACCATACCATGTCCAATACGATGTCATTTCTCCTTTTAGAAACTTCATTATGTTATGGTGTTCCAGGAGGTGTCCATTATGAGAGAGTCTCATTACCTTTTATATAATCTTGAAAATCTTGAGTCAAGTATTCACCATCTCGATCAGATCAAAGTATCTTAATACTTTTTTATTTTTCAACTTCATTTCTAAATTCTTTGAACCTTTCAAATGATTCAGACTTATATTTCATCAAATACACATAACCATATCTAGAATAGTTATTAGTAAATGTGATGAAATATGTATATCCATGTATGGCATGAAACATCATTGGTCCACATACATCTGTATGCATTTGACTTAACAATTCTTTAGACATTTTACTTTTTCCAATAAAGAGTGTTTTGGTCATCTTACCTAATAAACATAGTTATTCTTATTTCATTACTATGACCTAGTCTACAATTCAATCAATAAGATGAATATTGATTATCTAATCTATTTTTCTTGATGTTTATATTGAACATAAGCATTTTTAAACAAAGTACACACAAACCATTTACCAGATCCATAACAAACATTATTATTATAAAAGAAACAATATTTGCCTAAAATAATAAACCTATATCCATTCAAAGCTAAGTAAGAATTTGATACAATGTTTCTAGAAAGTACTAGAACAAAATAATAATTATTAAGTTCTAGTAGTAGCCCACTTAGCAAGGTAAAATAATAAGTTCTTGTTGCTAATGTAGTAACTTTTGCTCCATTTTCTTTAGTTTCTGCAAATTATTGCAAATGTGTAAACTATATCTAGTATCCAATACCCAAGAACTACTATGTAAAGTAGAAAGATAGTTCTCAATCATAAACATGCCTAAAGTAGAAGCCTTAGTAAGCTTCTTAACATTTACGGTTACAAGATACTCATTTCAATTCCTTTTCTAGTGGCCTTCGTTACTATAATGATTACAAGTACCCTTATCTTTCTTGATGCCCTTAGTAGGCTTCTGTGCTTTAGTGACAAAACCCTTATTCTTCTTCTATGACTTTTTCTAGAAGATTGAACTAGGAAAACATGGCCTTTTTTTCCTTATTAAAGGCTACTTCAGCAATTTTAAGCATATTAAGCAATTCTAACAATGTACTATCTAACTTATACATGTGATAGTTTGTAATGAATTGTGAAAAGCTTTAGGGTAAAGACAATAAGATCAAGTCAACACTTAGCTCATGGTTCATGACAAAGCCCAATTGAGCCAATTTCTCAATATAACCAGTCATTTTTAAAGCATATGTGTTCACTGAGGAACCCATTGTCATCTTGTAGTGGAATAATTCCTTAGAGGTCTCATACCTCTTAGTTTTACTAACTGCATCAAACAACTCTCTATGATATAAAATTATAGTATGAGCATCTATATTCTCATGTTGCCTTTGAAGTTTAGGTGACATGTTGGCTAACATCGCACATGTAGCATGCTCATCATTATCAATATGACGTTGATATTCATTCCAAACTTCTTCATTAGCATTCTCATCAAGGGCAAGAGGAATTGGATTTTCAACGTATAACTTTTCTTCTTAATTGAAAACAATTCTCACATTGTGGTACTAGTACAAGAAGTTTAGTCTAGTCAATTTGTTACGATCAAGTATGTTGTGTAGGGATACATTGCTACTAATTTCTTATAAACCCCTAGTCTAAAATCGATAAATTGGTATTGAAAGTCCTATAATAAATTAAATAAGTTTTAATTGGATAATATATTAACAAAAGAAAAATCTAAAATATTGGTGGAAATTCCTATAAAGCTTAAATAAATATCGAATAACACAAATGATCAATGTAAGTCTTAAATAAAATCCAAGAAAAATTATTATTTTCAAGGAAAAAGGTCATAAAGGAGTATATTTAGCACTACCAGAAATTCAACAAATACAAACGGAATTATCGATGGTTTTTTTTTGTTGGTATTTTACTATGATATTAACCGACATAAATTTTTCCATTTTTAACTCCGTCAGTATATACCGACAGAAACACTCTATCGATAAATACCAAGGGAATCCCAGACAGAATATGAAGAATAAAAAAAACAAGTTGTGCGATGACATATAAGTTTTTGTCGATGAGTTTACCGACAGAATTATAGTTGGACTCAAACCGAGCTGTCTATATAGTGACGTGTCAACAACACCAATAGAATTACTGAGAGGGCGACAGATGAAATAATTTCGTTCGTAATTCCATTGGTAATAGTTAATATGTCCTGACCATCAACCCTCCCCTCCCCTCCCATATTTCTCCTTCTTCTCCCCCTAAATCTAAACCAGCAACCAGCTCCCTCCCCTCAAACATCCCCCCTCATCTCAACAAAATCTTTTTAGTCTTAGCATCCGTGTTCTGATTTATTGTGAATTTTTTATTTTTAGTAAGTAAATCTATCCTTTTTAAAATTTAATACAATTTTAAAATGTCAATTTTATTATTGAATGTTTTTTTAGTATATGTATTTTGTTTGGGTGTTTACTTGTTTTATTTTTTTTCTCAAACATGTAGTGTGGATTTATAATTTGGTTGTTTGTTATAGATTTTGTAAAATTATATTTGTTTGTAAATTATTGAAACTTATGTCAATTTACCGAGTTAGGTGTGTTATGATGAAATAAATAATGGCTTATTTACTGGGTCTATTTTAATTTTTGTCAATTTTATTGTTGAGTTGTAATTTTCGTAAATTATTGTGTATAAATTTTTATGTACTTACGTAGATAATTGATAATGAATATTTAAGAGAAGTTTGAAAGTAAGTTGGATAATCTTGAGCTAAACCAATATTTTTGCAAATTTATTTACTTAACATAGTTAATTAATACATGTTGTCATCATTATTTTATACAGATTCAATATAAGTCGTGGCTTCACGCAATTGCACGAAAGACTACCTAATTCATTGATGTATCGAGATTCACCCTAAGGATTGCGGAGGATGGATTACTGTAATGGGGTTCAGAGTTTTATTAATTTCACAACATCTATTCTGAGAAATTTTAGTGGAGGTAGTATTAGATGTTCATGCAGGAGGTGTAAGAATAAAAAGTTTCTTCATCAAGATGTTATAATGATGCATCTTTTACACAAAGGGTTCATGGAGGATTACTTGTGTTGATATGCATATAGAGAACTATTTATGAGTAACAAGAGCATGGTAGGAAGGATGGGTAGGTCAACTTCTAGTGCTAACAATGTGCATGGAGTTGTAGATGACAACAGTAATCCTTATAGGAATATGGTTATGGATGCAACGAGAATGAACCAAGGTAATGGCAGTTAATGCCCAATTTTAGAAGAAGAACCTAATGCAGATACGACCAGATTTTTTAATCTGTTGAAAGATTCTGATGACCCTTTATGGGATGACTGCACAAATCACAGTAAATTATTGGTTGTTGCACAGGTGTTCACCATCAAGTTGGATTATAGGTTGAGTGCGACCGGTTATGATAGAATTGTCGAATGGGCAAAATGCATTTTACCTGAAGGGAACAGGCTGAAAAGAAACTTTTATGCTGCCACGTTCATGATGAAACCCCTCGGTCTAGGATACCAGAAAATTGACATGTGTCCAAGCTTCTGCATGCTGTACTACCTTGAAAATGCTGAGCTGACTGAGTGCATGACATGTGGGTATTCCCGTTACAAACCCAGAACTAGCATAGGAAAGACTCTTGTAGCAGAGGTTATTCATGTCACTAAAGACTGCTGAACACATGACATGGCACCAATCACATTATGCGGTTGATGGAGTGACGGTGCATCCTTCTGATAGTGAATCATGGAAACACTTTAAGAGTGTGAATCCTCACTTTTCAGCTGAATCAAGGAACGTGCATCTTGGATTGTGTGCAGACAAATTCAACCCTTTCGGGTCATTTGCTGCTCCTTATTCTTGTTGGCCGGTTATACTGATGATTTTACAACTTGCCATCGGGAATGTGTATGAGGTCAGAGTTCATGTTTTTATCTATGATTGTACCCGGTCCTAATAGTCCGGGCTAGAATATAGATGTTTGTCTTCGACCATTGATTGATGCAATTGTGGTCCTCCGGGGTTTTGACTTATAATGTATTAAGAAAACAAAATTTTCTTATGAGGGCAACTTTGATGTGGACTATCAATGATTTTCCAGCTTATGGAATGGTCTATGGTTAGAGCATGCATGGAAAACTAGCATGTCCATACTGCATGGAAAACAACAAGGCATTCATGCTAACAAACAGGGGTAAAACATCTTTTTTTGACTGTCATCGACGTTTCTTGCCAACAGATCACAGGTACGGAAAAAACATAAAGGATTTTTTTGTTAGTAGAGTTGAAAAGGATGTTACACCCCCCACATCTTTCTGGTGAAGAATTGCATGACTTGGTGTCAGAGTACGGTGACATTGTGTTGTTTGGTTTTCAGTTCGGTAAGCAGAAGTTTCCTAGTTTTGGTTTGACCCACAAATGGGTAAAGCAAAGTATTTTCTAGGAGCTTTCTTATTGGAAAATCAATCTCCTCCACCATAACCTTGACGTCATCCACATAAAAAAGAACATGTCTGAGAACTTTTTCAACACAGTCATGGACGTGAAGAGAAAGACAAAGGACAACATCAAGGCTAGAATGGATATAACGTTGTTTTGTAACTGTAAAAATATGGAGTTGGTTTTTGATGGGTCATAGGTCGCAAAGCCCAGAGCAAGCTTCGCCTTAGAGAAGAACCCACAACTACTAGTCTACCAATGGCTTAAGAGTATGTGTTTTGCCGAGGGACATGCCTCGAACATATCAAGGTTGGTTAATCTAGAGGAATGCAGATTGTATGGAATTAAGAGCCATGACTGCCACATGTTTATGCAAACACTCATTCCATTAGCTTATCATGATTTATTGCCAAAGGGGATATGAGATGCACTCACGAAGACTAGTCATTTCTTTAGAGATATATGCTCCAACAAGTTGCAAGCACATCACATTGAGAGGCTTGAAACGAATATCATTGAGACAATATGCAAACTTGAGATGATATTCCTTTCATCATTTTTTAACTCGATGGAACATTTACTAATATATTTACCGTACGAGGAAAAAGTTGGAGGCCCGACCCAGTATAGATGGATGTATCTATTCGAGAGGTTAGATATTACAATTGAAATGTAATTACTAATGCATTGTCATTGTTTTTCATAATTGAAAATATTTTTTTAATTCGATGCAGGTACTTGTTGAACCTTAAAAAAAAGGTTAAGAACAAGGTGCATGTTCAGGCTTCAATATATGAGGCCTATATTGTTGAGGAGATCTCAACATTTATATCGTACTATTTTGAGCCTAATCTAAAAACAAGAATTAACCACGTTCCACAACATGATGATGGTGGTGAAGTGCCTTCGAGGGGGAACTTGTCAGTATTCTCTAATCCTGGACGACCCACATCTAAAAATGTTTAAAGCAAAGATATTTTTCTGAAATAGAATTCAAACAAGCACTTAATTATGTGTTATTTAACTGCAATGAACTGAGACCTTTTATTCAGTAAGTATATATACTATTTAAACTTTGTTGTAAATTGACTATTTATCTATTGCAATATCACAAACTCATACATTTTTTGAAAATCTCGTAGGCAACATCGACAATATTTATTGTCTAATAAATCACAGCTAATGGAATCCCAAATCTTTCAATTACAAGATGAATAATTTGTCATGTGGTTCAGAACATATGTAAGTACGATCACAAACTCATCATGTATCATTGTACATAATTTCATTATAGAATTCTTGTTTACTGTTCATTGTTGTACTTGATGTACAATGTTTATCAATTAGGAATGAATGCTAATGCTTTATCGTCTTTACTAAGTTTGGGTCCTGAACGAAAAGTGAAGTGATACAACGGGTATATTGTTAATGGATATGTGTTTCATATTGAAGAATACGGGGATAGAAGAAAGATATATAACAATGGTGTTTATGTTAAGGGATCGACTAGTAGTGAGTTTGAAGTTGACTATTATGGTAAATTAGAAGAGGTCGTTGAATTGTAATATCATAGCGAGCATAATAGAGTGTTTTTATTCAAATGTTATTGGTATGACACCATTGACAGAGGAATTAGAGTAGATCCCCATTATGGTCTGGCCAAAATTAACTCAAAAGCTAGACTCTGCAACGTAAACGATGTCTTTGTTTTCGCCAAGCAATGCTAGCAAATTTATTACACATACACCCTTTCCTTTGGAAACGATCGTTGAAGAGTTAATTGGTTATCCGTTTTAAAAACAAAACCCATAGGTTGTGTAGAGGTTGTTTGGGATGAGAACAAAGACACAAGTGTGGAAGATGATATCTTTCAAGTTGGTGAGTTGGTTGAACCATATCGAGTTACTCCATCGATTGACTTAGAATTCAATTCAAATTTTCATGTCTTCGATAATAGTCTTGTTAATGTTGACACTGAGGTGTTAAATGTTGTTATGAGCTCCAGCGGACAAGCACAAATCGATGAAGATGATCATACCAATGTTATCAACATTGAAGATTGTAATGGAGATGATGACGATTCAATTGAAGAAGAAGAAGATAATTATGACTAACTATCAAAACACAAAACGGTAATGAATTTTTTTATAATGTAATTTTTATGGATGTAGAAATATTTATTTCATAATTCATTTATGAGCTGTTGTTGTCGTGTTGGGCGTGCAACTTTCAATTTAAGTATTTGCATGGAGGATATACATAAAATAGAGACAACTTGTCCTTCACTGTACACATCACCGATGGAAACACTGACGGTTTCTTGTCTGTCGGTGTTTTACAGTGGCGAAGGGAACTGTTCACAATCTTAATTGGTGAACAGTTCCCACATCATCGATGGACACCGATGATTTCTGGTCCATCACTGTTTTATAGAGGTGAAGTGAATTGTTCACACTCTAAATAGGAACAATTCCCACATCACCGATGAAAACACTAATAGTTTCTAGTATGTCGGTGTTTTACTGAGCCAAAGGGAACCGTTCCCACATCACCGATGGAAACACCGACGACTTCGTTTCCGTTGATGTTTTACAGAGGCGAAGGGAATTACCGACGGAATATGAATTCCAAAGTGCGGGCAATTAATCCATCTCTAACCGTATGTACTGTTTCAAATTAGCGAGGGAATTATCGACGGACGATGAAAATTCTGGAGGTTTTTTTGAAAATCTTAGAGCGAAATGAAAATTTCAAGGTGAATTCACTGAGGGAATCATTGACGGATGAATTAAAAATAATATTATTTAATAGTCCATCGGTAAAAGCACAATATAAATCCCAGCAAGTGCCCTTTTAGTTCCTTTTTTTCTTTTGTTCAATTTTCTTCAATCACCTCTCGTTGTTTCCTCTCAATTCAAGTGATTGTGCTTTAATTTCTCATTCTATCTTCATCTTCAAAGTTTAAAAGGTATGCATTGTGATTCTCCTCACTTGTTATGATTTTCTATTTTTCATCTTTTCTTTGGTTTATTAACAATATTTTTTTTTTTGTATTGTACGTAGATAAAGTCTAAAAATAAACACATTATTAAGGTAAGCATTTTTCATTCCTAAATTCTATAGTTTTTTTTAAAAAAATTATTTTTATTGCAATAACGATTGATTGTTTTGTTGAATTTTAATGGATTATTGTTAAATTTGCTATATAAATGTTAATTGAATATATATAATTAAATTTAATTGTTTTATCTCAATTTTATTATATATATTGCATAATAGAGTGTTTGATTGTTTTGTTGAATTTTAAATGTTATTTTTAAATTTATATAGATGTTAGTTGAATATATAGGAATATCTTGTGAATATTTGCAAGTTTAAATAATTTGAGTAGTCTCCAGTATAAGGGAGGCGCTGCCAATTGTTTTTTTTTTAAATCATAGTTGATTATGCAACTATTCATCAAATTTGTATAGATACGTAGAACAAAATAAACAACAAGTCGTGAGTACATGGTCGCAGCTAGTTCTTCTAGCTACGATGATGACATGTCATTAGGTGCCGACTAAGAAGAGGCACCTGCGGCGAATCACGACGCTGCCTTTTCTAGTGTGGTTCCACAACGTAGTGGTGGTGTGCCTTCACAACAGGGTCAATTGACCCGCAAGTATGAGACACATTAGAAGGATGATGATGCAACCATATTATTCGATAGTTACAACCACATTTAACTAGTGTTTTGCCTGTGTTTTATATATGAACTGTCTTGATATTCTTTGTTTTATGTTTTGAAGGTTCTTTTGGATGAAAGATGCAAAAAAGAGTAAATTGGATGTTTTGTGCAGAGCATAAGCTCTAAAGATCGAAATGAAGTGATTCTAGTGGCATTAGAAATCTAACATCCATACCGTTTTATAAATCAAAGGCAAGAAAATAAAATAAGGAAGAGCATGGAAATTGCAGCCTTCAAAGTCAAATATCACAATCTGCCAGTGTTGAGCTTCACCCATTCCGACTTGAATATCTGGAGCTACAGAAGTCCAATTGATGCAAACTCAATTGTTTTGGATTCCTGACTCAAATACCTATTAACTCTAGAAAAGTCAGCCAAAAACGATGTCAAAGATGACAACTGAATTCTGCCAGCAAACAGGTTTTGTGAAGAAACGAGTCCAAATTACGTTTCGAAGCATCTAAAACGGCATCCAAGTTTTTATTTCAACAATTTAGCTCCTCTAAGTCAAAGCTTAAAGATTTCATGCAAGGCTATTTTTTATTTTTTAGGAAAATAGTTATTGAAGTACTTAAATGTAAACTGTCTACTTAAAGGAGGACTATTTTGTAAAATAGAGATTAGGGTTTTCTAGGATATAAAAAGAATGAGAGAAGAGAAGGGGGGCAGCCAACCAAGAAGAGAAAAACGCCCCCTTCCTCTAAGAAACTCGAAATCATGCATTCCTCCTTTTTGATTAGTTGTTCAACAAACATGTAAGGCTAAACTCTTTTTCTTGGTTGCAAGGACACAGAAACCTTCGGATTTTAAGGACAGTGAGATCTATTTTACCTTTTCTTTTTAGTTTATATGATGAATATGTTTGTTCTCCTATGCTTATTTTTTCTATAATTGTTTATTTTTATTGCTAGAGTGGACTCTAAGTTATTATTGTAGACAATCTATTGCTAAGTTTGATATCAAAACCAGAGTTGTGGTATATGAACTTATGAAGCAACTGAGTTTAATAATTATGGCGGATCTATGTTATTAATCTTAGGGAGAGCATTCAATCAAATCAAACATAGACTGCGGACAATTGTGTTTTCTTAATTAATCAATTTATCTAGTTCTTAAGTCTGCTATTGAATTAAATTACTAGTGCGGACACTGTGGTTGTTTGATGGTTAGAGTTAGTAATAAAGCGGATCTGTTAACTAACCAATGTTAAGAAGAGATAAATATTCAGAATATAAATTGATGTCTCGTTTTCATGATTAGTTTTGATTTATATAGGTGGACGTTTATTTGTGACCAAGGTTTGTTCTCTTAATAATTTTCTGATTTTATTTAATTTTGCTTGATAGTTTTCTATTTTCTTTTGCTTTAGCCTAGATAACGTCCAACCACCCCCCCCAAATTGAATATCATCTAGCATAAAAATCTGACTTGAACCTTCCTCGTGGGATCGACCCCTTGCTTGCTCTATACTATCTTGTGTGTTGTGTTTTAAGTTAAGGTAGTTAATTTGTGCGACCATGACATCACAACAAATTTTGGCATCGTTGCCGGGGAAGTAATTTTAGTTGATTCTTGTGTTGTTATTTTTATTTGCTGTGATTATTATTTATTTTTCTGAAAAAAAAGAGAAATGAAATTTTTGCTTGCTACGGTACTGTTCATTTATGGCAGCGATATTGTTCAAAACATATTTTTTTTGTGGAATTAGGTATCGGCCTTTTGTTTCCTGAAAGGAAACGACGTTCTAGGATTAATTAATTTTTGTTCAAAACAGATTTTTTGCTTACTGCGATGGATTTATATTTGAAGATCAAATATAATATCTAGAAACGTGACATGATACCCTAAATATTAGAAAAGTTAAAGGTGGTTTAATTTAACCTTTCAATAATCAGTTTCTTAGTATAATTATTATCTCTTTATCACGAATGTTCTTATTTGGATATTATAGCATGAATTATTTTCTTTGTTGAATCATGTTTGTTCTTAATACCATAGTCATTGATTCTTTTAATAATATTTGAAGCCCTTTCAAATATTATTTCTTCTTGCACAAAGATTTCACAATCAATACTATTTGAGAACATATTGAACATTTTTTTTCTAATTCACCTAGGGTGATGAATCATCTCTTTATCACTCAAATACCTTCATATAGTTCATGTTATACCCAATATCTACTTGTTTGTTACCCTTGATTAGGATAATATATAGTCAAGATCAAAGCATAACATTCTCTATTTAAAATAATTTAATGATTTCAAGTCTAAAGATTACTTACACAACTATCACATAAGTCTTTCCATAGACACAACTGATCTCTCTAAATGGAATTCTCATGCAGGTTAGTTCAATGTACATGTCATATGAGAAGCACCTACATATTAGTTTCAGGTATCTCTTATATTTTAACTTATGAGAACAAGTGTTTCTTTTCATAAAGGAAAGAACATAATATGTATCAGTCTTAACGACTCTAATTAATGTTCAATTTTAATAGAGCATCGACTAGAAAACTTTAGGAGCAATGCTTTGATGCAATAGAAATATTATAATTATAAGAAATTATTAATTTTCTTTATAAAGTATTTTTATTCTAATGACTTTATCTTTACTCTATATTTATTTTTTAAATATTAGATTCATTAATCAAACATCAATGAATATTAATGATAAGGAAATCTTTTATTAATAATAAATATTTTCTTACATTAAAAAAGTCAGTGTTACGTGTAAACAACTGATTGGTTATAGGGCACATACACTAGAAAAACCTCTCTACCATTTCTTCTAAGAAAAAGGTGTAAGTACATCTAAATGCTTCTTGTATGCAGAGGAAAATCTTGGGCAATATCTAATAGGAACTTCTTCCACTCTTTCTAAGGTTGTCCAAAGTTGTCTTCTCTACACCATTCTTGTTCAAAGTTTAATGTATTAGGAAAGGGACTTCTTGGATAAATCATAATTGTATTGCTATGAATTAAAGGTTGTATTGATCACAAGAATAGTTAGTATTCTCTTACACTAGATTAATCACTAGCCCAAAGTGTTGATCCCTATATATGAGAATACATTTTTAAACTAGTATGTTTTGTTTTCTTTTAGAATCCAATCTTTTGTTTCCTTTTATCCTTGCAAATGAAAGAGGAGACATCAAAACACCATTCCTCTTAGTAAGATACAAGAGGGTTTTTATGTATCTTTTGAAAGAAAGGTTCTTAAAAAAAAGCTTAGAACAGGCTATTTCCTATGCAAATATAATTGGGTTCATGATTGCCCTAATGCTACCAAATTCTTGAAAATAGGTAGTGGACCATCATGTGCCTATAATAGGATTCCATAAACATTTATTTTTATCATAAAAAGGTGATATTCATATATAGTTTGGCATTCTCCTAATGCCCTATATTCATAGTATAATATGAATGGTCCTAGGCCAATTGTATTGCTTTCAACCAAAACTACTATCATCTTGGCTTTGGTTGGTTTCTTTAACCTAGATCATATTAGGTATCAACAAATCTAACATATTAGGAAGGCCACATGCTCCTTATAAGAGGATAAGTTTGTCTTTTATTTCCCTCTTTTCTACAACATACTGATTTTAGGAGCGCCTAACAACAAGTCTTTGAAAGGACTTATAGAAATTTAGGTGGTAGCACAAAGCTTCTCACCTATTAGGTATAGGCCTCCAATTAAGGTTAGGCCATATAAAGTAATAGTTTGTATCTCATACATAAAGATGAAGACATTGTTGGATTTTGACCAGAATAGGGAAATAATGGCTAATAACTCTCTATTAGGTTTGATTGTAATTCTAGAGTTGAATATATTGAAGATTTATTTATATTTTCATTGTTTACCAAAGCTTTCTTGCATTTTACCTAACCATCTTATGTAATCAAAAAGGGTTGTGCTTGGTCACATCAAGATTGGCTTAGTTTATTTGTTAAGATTTACATGGTCATCTTAAAAAGAACAACTTTTTTCTCAATATCTAAAGTGAAATGGAGGTCTTGTGCTTTTTTTTTACACTTTTTTAATAAAATGGGCTAACAAATTCTTTATTCATATTCTTGGTGCAACACTAATGATAATCCAGCTGATGTTGAGCAAACAATTATGAGGTTTTGATAATGAGAAAAGATTATAGATTTTGATGGAGTATAGCTTAAGGCTACCATTGTTGTTTTTAACAAGAAGATAAGTGTTTAAGGTTCTTGATTGAATCTCAGCAAAGAAATCTCAAGGACTCGTAAAGAATTTAGGGATTTTTTTTAAAAGATAAAGAATTTGGTGCAATTTAAAAAACTTAAACATTGCATCTAAAAGCTAGGGCAAGCGTTGCTTTTAAGTTAAATTAATTGACTGAAGCATTTGATATGTTAGACATGTTTTAAAGTATGACTAACTAATTTTAGATGAATGTGTTATTTGTCACATCATATTTGGTTGGTTTGGTCGATTGATTTTAATATGAATGTGATGGGATTGATATTCTTTAATTTAAGAAATAAAGCAATATGGACACATTTTTTTATACCTAAAATAAACACACGAGGGTCAAATGTAAAGAATATTCACTATAATGCTAGGGGAAAGCTAAAATAAAACATGAATCACAAGAATTGGCTAAGTTAAAAGAGTTGAAAGAGTAGTTGACAATAAAACATGAATCACAAGAATTGGCTAAGTTAAAAGAGTTGAAAGAGTAGTTGACAATAAAACATGAATCACAAGAATTGGCTAAGTTAAAAGAGTTGAAAGAGTAGTTGACTAGTCAACTAACCAATCATAAGTCATGATCGACCAAAATAAAGTGATTAGACAATAGCGTTTAAATGTACGAAGAACCCGAAGGTACAATCCTATTCATAGTGAGGTTCTTTAATTGAATAACTAATAAGAAGTCATAAACTATAGTAGAATTATTATATGTATAAATAGAAGAGAAATTTAGCTTATATCAAGATTTAATAACCTTTTTTTATCCGATCTCAGTATATGTATAGGGTTAGAATTACCTATGTAAGTATAATTCAAACTTTATAATACTTTAAATAGGGCTAAATATTACTGTAAATGATGGTCAACCCATATATTTCATTTTCTATAATTTTATTTCTTTATTCATTTATAGGGTTTTATTTATTTTACTACTTTCTTATTTCTTTAGTTACTACTTTGTTTATTTTCTATACTTAATTTTCCTACAAGCTCATTCTCTCTTAGAACTCCTATTTTTTCTTTACATGATAGTGTTTTTAGAACAAATTACTCTTATTAAGGATACGAGATCTAGAATCCTCGTGTCGTTCGATTAGAGATAGTTTTTGCCTTATTGTAGTTTCAGTCCTCCATATACTTCATGGGTAAAAATAGCCTAACTATTAGGCCTAAAATACAAACATTATTGATTTGGAGCAGCTTTATGTTTATGATATCTAGATGGATCACTTAGTTTCCTTTAAAATATAGAAAATATCTTGAAATTGTTTGTGAAGGGTCCTATAAGTAGATTATGATCTCTTCTCTTCAATCCTTTTATAGATCAAGAACACTAATTTTATTGAAATTCTTTACTTGTACTTAGTAGAAAATTTTAGCAACATCTTTATCTTCATTATTTTGTGTATTTTTACAATTTAGACCAAAGGGCATGCGTAAAATTAGACCTTGTAGAATCTTAAAAAAGCTCTTGGATCTTCGTATAAGAGACTTAGTACTTGTTGATCTCAAAAGATTTTTGCATGGGTAAAATTGACTCAATTTTTTTGTTAAGGATAAAGGTAGTGACTAGATTATTGTTCAAATTTATATTGATGATTTATAATTCGACGCTACTAATACAATTTTATGCAAGGGATTTGAGTCATGCATGAATAAAGAATTTCATATGACCATGATGGGTGAATTGACATTCTTCCTTGGACTTCGAATTAAATAAAGTGAAGATGAAATTTTCATCAACCAATCCAAGTACACAAAAAAAAACTTAGGAAGTTTAGATTAGAATCACTTTAAATGAGTCCAACTCTAATGCTCAACAATGATGGTAATGGTAAGGAAATGAATGTTCAATGATATTGAGGTTATATATCTCTTGACTTTATGACTATGGATAAGCAAGTGGTAGACATCTTCATTAAACCTTTAAGTGAAGAACTTTTTTTCACACTTCAACTTAACTAGGAATGGGTAACCTTTCTTAAACTCAAACTTATCTTTAAAATACCATTTGTTTGGTTTATTCTTTTAATTGGTAGCTAATTAATATTTCTATAGTCATATTCTTAGTAATGCATAATTATTAATATGCATATCATGCATTGTATTTTGCATAAATTGGTCACAAAGATAAAAAGAAAGAGTAATAAAAATGTTTTCTAAACTTCATAAATAGAAGTGTTAAAAGATATAGGCATTAGGAATTCTAGATGGCTAAACCAGATAGAAGTTATAAAAGGAAAATTTTAGTTTAAAATGCTAGACAACCCATTGTATAAGAAAAACAAGCTGAAATTTTAGACAATTTTAAGTTATGTTATTTACTTGGCCTGGGTATCATACATATTTTAAAGCATTTCTCCAACTAAAAAGACCTCTTATTGGATGAGTCTTCTTCATGTCGATTATCATTATGGACAATTTCATTTCATGCATTTTATTTCATTTAGAATTGTTTTTATTCGGGGATTTATTATATGAATATTTAATGCTTTATCATGCTTTGTTGATTCATGAATATTGTTTGTATCATAGAGAAATTTGTTTGTCTCTATGATATGATATTATTATTAGTATTAATAGTTTGTCATCATCAAAAAGGAAAAGAATGTTAGCCCAAATGTATCCATTGCTACTAGTTTTGATGAATCAAACCATTAAGAAGATACTAATCATTACCTTGAGGTTTTAACATTGAGTATGTGAAAAAGGCGTTAGGTTTTAATTTTTATCCTATAAAAGATTAGTGGGTTTTGATCTTGCTTCTAGTGTAAAAGGTTGGTTAGGTTTCAATCTTTATCCAAAACAAAATGGTAGTTTTCAACTTTGAGCTCGTGAAAAAGATTAATAGGGTTTTATCGTGATCCTGGTGTAAAAGGATCACTATAAAGGTTTGAATTGTGAATTTGTAAAAGAATTTGGTGTAAGATGTGGTCTAGCTTATAAAATAGACTAAGTTTGATAGTACATGATGCGATTCAAACTACACTCAGAGGATACATTACAAGTGTCAATTGAACTAATTACGCAATCAAGGGAAAAGAAGCTCAATGATGCATTCAATAGGCTTCTTCAGAGTATTTTGACAAAGGTGAATTTCAAGGAAGCTACAAAAAATAATAATTAAACCTTAATTGTAACATCCTCTATAATTACTAGCAATCATTACTTAGTTTCTCATGAATATTATAATTTTTAGAGTGAAATTTGTTTTTTATATAAAATCATAAATTTGAAAATCTACTGAAATTTCAGCAGAGTCTCCCTTATACCAAGGGTTCCTAAGTTATCAACTATAAACATGATACACTTTAATAGTCAATCAATTCACATTTCATTCATTCTCTAATCATCCTAGACTCATCACAACTCAACCCATCACATCCATCACATTTTATTATGGTTCACTATATACATATATTTATTAATATAAAATATTTAAATTTTCAAAACAAAATAAAAAGGCATAATCACACACTAATTATCTATGACATAATGAAAGAAACTAATATGGCATCATAGGTTTACATAATCGAATTGAGTTCAAATTACATAGTCTTTAGGATAATTAATATTGAAATACAGAACCCATTACAATACAAAAGGGGTATCTAATACAAGTTCAATCAAAATTATCAAAATGTTGTCCTACATATTTATCATTCGGCTCGTGGTTGTGAGACACTTATAATTAATTTATAAACAACTATTAATTCAATAACAAGCAAATACTTAAACAAACAAAATAGATGTAATAATGCATTTAGAATGTAACTCATCATTGCCAATAATTCTCTAATAATTAATCAAAATAATCTATCTATTAATCTACATATTCATTCACCAAATCAAAATCTCCACTCAAAAAGATTAGTTATTTAGAGAATAAATGTCAGTAAAGGAATGACAAATATTCATTCCAAGTAATACCCAACACCAGGTAATTCCCTTCTTCGCCTATTTCTAGGTGTTATTCCTACTTCTAGAAATCTGAATTTATTCCCCCATTATTGAGTATTATTCCTGCTTCTAGGAATCTAAATCCATTGCTCAATACCTGGCATTAGTTCTAATGTCGGGACAAACTACCCCTTACGCTCATTATCGAGCATTAATCTTATTACCAGTAAACTAATTCCTTCACCCTTTACCAGGCATTAGTCTCATCACTGGGAAACTAATTCCTTCACCTCTTACTAAATATTAGTTCTATTATCGAGAAACTAATTCTTTCATCCTTAATCACAATTTTAACATGATATACTAATACATTTTCAATAAGCTGTTATGATAAACTGATTAGTACTTAAAAGTGCATTTTTATCAAGGTTTTATATCATCATTTTGCACTTGAAGTATCAATAACTCCTTAACTAAAGCATGTTTTCTAATATCATGTCTAATACTATAAGATACCTTTAATTTATGGTAAATGTTCATCTTAAATGCAGGCATATCACATAAATCAAAGGATTGATTGATGAGTTTAACTACTGAAATTAAGAAGACAATTAGAGGGTTAAGCTTAGAAAAGAGATGCTGGTTCAGTCCAAAATGGAACACTGTTCAGTCATTGGATCATATCTAGAGTTGTAGATCTTGGATTTCAATTTGGTTTATATGGCTAGAAAGCTAAGACATAGGCTTAAAACATTCATGGGAGTCCAAGACTCAATTCTGCTGTTTGGAAGTCCAAATCTTAGTAACAATAGAGAAGTCAGAATCTGTCCTGCAGCCCAGACACTGTTTAGTGTTCAACCCATATCTCGAGTTCTAGAAGTCCAAATGCACTGATTCGTTTTTTTGTTGGAAAGCTGAGACAATTTCCTAGAACTTTCATGCGGACAATCTGTTCAAATTCTGACGTTAGCAATGACGTTTTGTTCAGACAAGAAGATAAGGATTGTCACCAAGTCAAGATGTGGCCACCCACTCAACAATTAGTCATCAAATCAATAGTTCCAAATTTTGGCCTATAAAAGGAGGCATTTGCCATGCATTTAGGCATCTTGGTTTTTAGATCAAGGTCATGCTCTTGCTCTCTCTCTTTTTGTAATGCTTAAGTTTTATTTATATTAATCTCCAATATCTGTTTGATCTCCCTATTAGCAAGTTCTACATGTCCACTCGTCTGAGGGTGATAAGGGGTGGCAACTTTGTGTGTGATTCCATATTTCTTCATTAAAGACTCAAATGGTTTGTTGCAGAAATGTGTTCCACCATCACTTATCATGGCTCGAGGGATTCCAAATTGACTCAAAATATTTTCTTTTAAAAACTTTATCGTTGTTTTGTGATCATTGTTTCAACTTGGAATTGCCTCTATCCATTTTGAAACATAATCTATTGCGACTAATATGTACAAGAAACCAAATGATGGAGGAAATGGACCCATGAAATCTATACCCCAACAGTCAAAGATTTCAATGACAAGAAT
>Ga0307510_10001309_pt1 | contig 27106 bp, 9 predicted proteins | sample 12_EM_MG_FD_207224 | JGI IMG/M metagenome (GOLD analysis project Ga0307510, IMG submission 207224) | Populus trichocarpa ectomycorrhiza microbial communities from riparian zone in the Pacific Northwest, United States - 12_EM | ecosystem: Host-associated > Plants > Roots > Unclassified | place... | reverse complement strand
TACCTTCCCTTAATCATAACTAACCCCGTACCCGAATCTCTGGGACCAGTGTCTAATTTGGGATTTCTAGTTCCCTCAAATTACTAGATGGCGACTCCAATAAAATCTTTGTTTTCCCCAATTGAGAAAAAAACCCTTTTTGTTAAATAAACAAAAAAGCGGGAGCCGTCGCCCGACGTCGTGTATCGACAGTTGGTGTGCTGGTGACACTTCACACAACCACCAAAACGACATGTTTTGTTCACCAAGATGAATGACTTTCCGTGGATCGCACCTAAGAGTCCCTTTAGAGAAACAGGACGGTCATGTGGGGGGTGGAACAGCCAATGGCCACAACCGAATTTCTGTTGTTAATAAATGTTATTATTACGGTCATCATATGATTTTATGACGTCATTAAAAGACACAAAATCGTATGTCCCGTTTTATTGAGCAAATTTTCCTTTTGGTTACATGCACATGCTCTGTTATTGACCTTCACACACATAAATGTTTTTGACCTCATAGTCCATTTCAGGAAAAAATAATAATTTAATGTCCATTGTAAGAACTCATTTCTTTTTTGCTTGTTTGAGAATGGCTTAGTTTCCTTATTAATTGATTTAAGAATACAGTAGAACAATATTACTATAAGACTCGCATAACTAATTTTTTTGGCCATCAAGCTGATATTCTCTTCTCACATTTCCTCCTAGTATTCATTAAATTGTTAATAAACTGATTTTAATTGATTCACAAGTTGATATTTGGAAAAAAATAAAATTGAGTATATACATTTGTTAGGTGATTTGTCAAATCCATAATGAATTTTTACGTTCATGTTTTAACTCGCCATTAGATAATTGTTTTGCGTTATTCTATTATCAGTCAATTTTTTTAATGTAAATATATAAGAGATTTTAATATAATTTTTAGTTAAACAAAACCTAGATTTTATGAGATTGACTGATATAATCTATTTAACTTGATGTATTTAAAGATAAATTAAATGACTGGTAAAAATATAATGTCTAAATTCTTAAACTAGGTATAAATTCCTTTTTTTTTTAATTTACGGAAACACCTATCATTGTACATATGATTTTTGTGATGTATTTTTTTATTCAAGTTTCTTCTCTTTATTTCCTATTTTTCTTTTTCAATATTTTATTAAAACGTATTTAGTAATTATTCAAATATATAATATTTTATAAATTATATTTTAAGAATTCATTTATTGAATGCGTGTTTGACGATGAATCAGTATAGATAAAGAAAAATGTTATCCCTACAAAATTCACTTAACCAATTTTTTGGGTCTAAATTTGATATTTCCCAGTCATTTTTTAAGCATTCAATTAAAAAAAAAACTAGAAGAGGTATCTCTTTTATTTTTATGCCCACTTTTGTCATTCTCTTTATTTCACTATGAATTACTATAGGGCATCATAATATCTTTTAAACTGTTCATTAGTCCTGGAAAAGTTAAATTTCACTCTTGAAGTTTATTATTTTTTTAATTTTGATTTAAAATTTTATTTTTATCATATTTTATATTTTGAATGTCCAAGAAGGAGAGGAGAAAGTCACAAAAAAAAAGGGTTGAGTGAAAGATTTTGCTGAACACATTTTGATAATAAAAAAGATCAATTTTAGTATAATGAATTTATATTAAAAATAAAAATTTGATGAAGATGATTTGAGCCTACCATTAATCATGCAAAAAAAAGCAAACTGAAACTACAAAGTTTGTATATATATTAGTTTTGAGGCTGCTTTATAGGGTATTTAGTTTGTAAATGAAGTTATTGAGGTTTTTATGATATTTTTAGGTGAAGAGTTTGTTTGGGAACGCGGTGCAAACCGCGTTCCCTCAAATTTTGAATTTTTTTTTGTTATTTTTTTATTTTTTTAAATTGTTTTGATATGCTGATATCAAAAATAATTTTTTAAAAAATAAAAAAATATATATTACTTTGATGCGTTTCTAAACGAAAAGCACTTCGCTACCACAATTCCAAACACACTTATAATAGGTTTAAATTTGAGTTTTGACATGGCATGAGAGAGAAAAAAAAAGAAAAAAATTTAAAAGAAATAATAGGTCTCTAAAGACATATCAGAGCTCTGTTTTCAATACACTTAGTATTGTTGTAAAAATCTTAACAAAATGATTTTAAAAATATCTTGGATGACCACCAAATAAACTCGAGGTGATTCTTAAAAATAAGATTCTTAAAAATATGAATGCTTAAAAACAGAGCCATTTTTATATTATTAATCATATTAAATCCTAAATCCATAGCTATATATAAAAATATGAATTCTTAAAAAATCTTGATTGACTATTATGCCCTTTACACATTATTAATTTAATTAATTTAGCTCAGCCTAATGGATGGGTTAATTCGAAACCCGATTAACTCGAGACTTTAATCGGGTTTTTCAAAATAAAAAATAAAATTAGAATTGTAATTGACTTCATCAAACTCGAATAACTTACCGGATTAACTTGAAATCCGAGTGAGTCTTGGCTGCTTGTTTTTAATAAACAAAACTTTTGTGAGAGGGATACAAAGCCGTATTTCCCCTTCTTCCCCTATTCTTCATTTCTTCTTCCATCTCATCCCCTTTTGTGTTAGCGCCGTTTACACTGTCAAAGTCTCACTTCCTCTACTCTCAATCATTCGATTGTTGACGCTGTTTCAAAAATAAATTATAGCTTAATTAGTGAAAGCTCATTGTAGCTTGCAGGTAAATAGCGATCCTTTTCTTAATTACTTGTAATTCTCCTTCGATTTCACACTTGAAGTAGTTAAATTGGTTGCCCATTTGTTTCTAAAATCATACCAATGATTCGTATTGATTTTGCTTTTAAAATCACACTTGAAGATTATAGAGTTGTCAATAAAAATAAAAAGAAGGGAGAAGATGGTGATAGTGATATAGGTCATTCAAGAGGAAGATGGGTTCGAGTTTCTTTGCCTCTCTGATTTTGGAGTTTGATCAAGTGGTGAAGATGGATTTGAAATTGGGTTCTAGTTTTTATGATCATTTTTCCATAAAAAAAAGAAAAAGAAAAAGAAAAAGTCAATCGGATTGATTCTTTTAAATTCGGGCTTTATCCTGAATTAATATTCAGCTGGGTTTTATAGCTATAATAATATATTGCTAAAACTAATATGTAAATTCACTAATCTCTAATAAAAACAAAGTAATTTTGAATTATGGAAGTCTATGTAGCCCATAGTTCAAGATAAATTATGGAAGTCTATGGAGCCCATAGTTCTAGCACATAGTTCAAGATAAATAGTGCAAAAAATATCTCATCTACGAGGAAGAGTGACAACATGGTAAAAGATCTAAGATGCTTGTCTTATTTATCGTAGTTGACAAACAAGTGATAAGATCATGTCAAACTCAAATATTGGTGTTCGAATAACGTAATTCAAATTTTGATGTATTGACAAATTAGGTACAACTCTCAACCACAGCAATTTTTTTTTTTTTTATATAGTTTAATGTAAGTGTTCGGGCCAGCTTGCGCGCACCTCGACTAATCCCACGGACCCTGAAATTAACGACCATGTAAATCTCCAGTGGTCATCATATGAGCACTTACTTGTGCATAAGAAACAAGGAATAATTTCATTATTAATTATGCGCGCGTGCATGTGTGTATATATATATATATTATATTTTTATTGATTATTTAAGTTATTTTTAAACTTATTAAATTGAATGTTTTATTTTGAATTAATTCCTACATAATTTAATTTAAAATTTAAATTAAGTAAGAAATGGGGTTAACAAGTTTGAAAATCATTTGATTTAATAATATTTTTAAGTGTGAACACAACTAAGGATTTGGTGTCAGCTTTTCAAGGTTGTCTTTTGGGTATAGCAAGTTAGTTTCAAAGTTAAATTAGTCTCTGAAAAGACTTTAGTCACATGTAATAAATAATCACCTAAGACTATACAATCCCGTCATTGTAATTCCATGTTTAACGCAACTTCAAGATGTATTAATCATCATTGAGAAGTTATAAATCATAATGTACCTATACCATGTTTGTTTTTGAAACACAAAAATAAATATGATATAAGTCTAAGTAATATGTTTTATTTTATTTTATTTATGCAGAGAATTCATAAGAGATTTAATTAACAAATGTACTACTATTCCTTTATAACTTAAAGTCTATAAGATTCAATAGTAAATACAACTTTATAAAAAAATTAAAACTACAATTGGCAAGATAAATCTACCAACAAATTACATAATGTACATTAATTATTAATAATTTTGGTAATTTATTAAATTCATTAAAATCCATTATTATTGGTAAAAGCAAGGTTATATTAGTCCACTTAAAAATGATAAATAGAGGCTATTAAGTAAAAAAAAAATCACTAAAAAATGTTAGATTTCTCTCATTTGCATTTCTTAGAAATGTTAGGCTAACATAGATTTTTTTTTTCAGACGTAAACTGATTTTTCCCTCTTACAAAAAATGGTCCTATTTGGATTATCTCACTCTTGCAATTTCTAAATACCCATGTCCAATGGTTCGATAGTCTAACACAATGCCAAAATTAATTTTAAATTAATTTATAATAAAGAGGAAAAAATATCAATATTATGAATATATTTCGTAACCAGGGGTGAGCAAAAAAACCAAAAAACCGATTAAACCGAGAAAATCAGAAAACAATAACCGAAAAAACCAAACCGTGAAAAAAACCAGATTAAACCGAGTAAAATTTTAAAAAACCGACCGGTTTGGTTTCGGTTTTATAAGTCTGAAACTGAAAAAACCGAACCGAACTCAAACCGAAAAAACCGAGTCAAATAGGAAAAAACCGAGCCAAACCGAAAAAACCGAGCCAAACCAAGCCAACCAGTTTGAACCGGTTTTTGTCCAAAAAAACCAAACCGAAACTAGTCGGTTTAAACTGGTTTCGGTTCGGTTTCAGTTTTTTTTTTAAATTCGGTTTGGTTATTTTTTTGATAAAAACCAAAGCAAACCAAAAATAATCACCCCTATTCATAACAAATACCTTTGTTGGATATCCATGCATGCATGTACGGGGATTTAGGATGGTTAGTATATAATTCTTATCATAAGAAATTCTTTTTTTAAAAAAACTTTTTTATTTTACTTATATCTCTACGCATATTTAAAGTTTTTTTTTAATATATTTTTCTTAAGTTTCACTATATTTTTTTTATGTATTTTATTATCTCAAGTTAACGAAAATAATGATTAAAAGGTTCAAAACTTTGTTGTTATATCCATAAATTCTAATGGATTATTGTACTTAGAGAATGAAGCATATTATATTTAAAATTATTTTTGTGCAGAGGAAGTGTTTTTTCTTTATGAATAGCATCACTACATGCTACAATCCTAAATTTCTTCTAAATCTTTACTCTTTTTCAGATTTACTTTTAATTAAAATTATTTTTATTATTACTTTTAATTTCTGATTTATTAATAAAAAAAAACTTGGTGGCATTTTGTTTACCTTATTCTTTCCATTTAATTCCCGAAGGAGAAGGGCTGGCAATGCGCGACGTTGAGATGAGCCGAACCTTTCACTAATTATATATACCAGCAAAACAGCCCAAGGAAACTAGGAGGAGTAGGAGCATCCTCCATCAAAAGCTCAAAATGGCTGCCCCAACATCTATCCCGAGCCCAATCCATAAACACAATCACCACTTAAATACTACCACTACATACATATACCACTTATTTTCTCGTTAGTCCACGGTATGCAGAGAGGACGACAAAAATCCAGTTTGCAGCATATATTGCTAGCCCAAGTGGCCAAGTGTATCTGTGTGTCCTACAAGAGATTAGATTAGCGACGGTATATAAAATAATATAAATTATATTTTGAGATTTTATTTAATAATCTAAGTTATTAAATTTAGATAATTTTTTAATAATTTTGATGATCAAATAATTACGAGTTTGAATCTCATTATTTCTATTTATTTGATAAAAAATCAAGTGTAAATTTTAAATTTAATTTTTTTTAATTATAAAACTATATTAAAAAATAATATAAATTATATTATAAAATCTCTTTTATTAGTTTAAGATATTAAAAAAACACAAAAGATAAGATCAATGGAGTTGTCAGAGGAGCCGCCGTGCTCAAACCAACAAAAATGACTTGTTCGAGCATGTTTGATAGTGTGGTTGCGGATGCTTTTCAAATAACTTTTCGTGCCAAAATACATGCCAATGATGTTTTTTCATTTTTTAAAAATCATTTTTGACATCAGCACATCAAAACGATCCAAAACATACCAATCATATTAAATTTTAACAAAAAAAAAAATTCAATTTTTTTAGGAACGCAGCCGCAGCCGCGTTCCCAAACGAGCTCCCGCGAACATCACATTTTGCCGCTGCCATGTTTAGAATTATGGGCTCCTTGCTTCAACCTCCATCAATCCATTAATTGTTTGTTTGATTCAATCACAACAAATACAGTTTCGAAGCTTGGTCCCTAGCTTGATGAGTTGATGTTCAAAAGAGCTACAATAATGCACTGCCTGTTAATTTCAAGCATGCTAATTAATTAACTACATGAGATCATCCCCCATGCTATACCTAGTTCTTCATTATTTCTACAATGAACAAGTTAAAAGACAGCTTCCTCTAAGCAGGGTGATGTGAACCATCCCCATGTGAAAAGTGATCATTACCTGAGTCCAGTTTGCATGATTAAACATATTTAATCGAGAAATTGCATTTCAAATAATATTTTATTTTTTTTAAAAAATATTTTAATGTATATTTTAATTGTTTTGATGTGTTTATATTTAAAATAATTTTTAAAAAATAAAAAAAATATTATTTTAATATATTTTTAAACAAAAAAAAAACTTTGCAAAAATACCACACACCTTCAAAAACTAGTTAGCCTCTAAAACTAGTTAGAAGGCTGGCTTGGGGGCAGTGTGACAATATGGAAAACTGAACATTCACCCTTAACAAATCAATTGATTTCCGTGCTTTGAGTCAAACAAATCAACAAAAAGAAGTGTTTTGCTAGATTGCCATTTTCTTTCTATGCCTGCAGGGACTGAATTAATGCCGAGACATGCAATCGTGGGACTGCTACACAATCCCATTTTCATTCCATGTACATTCGCCAGTGGCAAGTTACAAAGTATAGTTCATGCACCATGTAAAAAATTGTCTGAACCTAGATGTTTGCGACCGAGAATTAGCATTGGTCGTGTAACTCAGTTAAGAGCCAACGAGAGTAAACGCCAAGTAAGATTGAAACTTAAACTATAGTATTATAACTGTGATTATAGAACAACAATGAGTGAGCGGAAGAGCAGGGAAAAAGAAACCTCTGGGCCCTGTGAAAAAGGGCTGGTCTAGCTAGGACAAGAACATTAACACATGATCACATGGCTTTGCACATGCAGACTCCTTCCTCTCAAAAGTGACGACAAACTGCAATACGGGTCACCTCCAATGGCTTGAGACCTGGGGCTTAGAGTTGCTAATACTACACTCAGACCTCTCATGTACACAGTTACAAGCACTGCTTTCATCTTCATGGGTATACATAATTTGATTAATGCTGTTCTCTTTTAGCGTACAAATCCAATTCTAAGACATTGTCTCTGTGTGATCTATGATTAGCTAGTTACTCGGATATGTCTTTTTTTATATATTTTTAATGCATGTTCTAATTAAGAGCCAACTTCTAATCCATGTACTAATTCTTTAAATTCCATACCAGCTAAGGACAATCATTGCCCTACTAATCATGTAGTAGATGATGATCATTGGGCATTCGAAGAGAATCCAATGCGCCAAATTGCGAACACTTCCAGCTGGAACGATCATAATACGAGCTTGTTTTACAATGGAAACAATACATGCTAAACTAATTATTAGTACTATGATAATTTGGAAATGAATCATGAAAATGCTTGTAGAACTTGACCTTTTTAGACGACTATCTTATTCTGCTCAATGCATATTTATAGGTTCATTTCTTCTAATGATTGCTACGTCCAATTTAACTCATTTGCTCTATCAAATTCTTCATCCAAATTATAAACTCTATATCCTATTAATGATATCCCAAAATATCCAAGTAGTTTAGAAGCAATGCTTATGTATTAGATAATTGGTTAATCTCTTAGTTATAAGAATCTGATCTATTTTTCCTGGCCAAGATGACTGGTAGCTTGTACCTAGTAGGTCAAAATGATCGATAGTTAGTACTTGAAAAAGATCTTTTTTTTTTTTTTTTATAGATTTGAGACTCTTAGATGCTTAAGTAAATATCTTTTTAGATAAAGAAAGTGCAAATATATTTTAGAGATATAGACTCTGAGAATATGTATGCTAAAAATATTAAGAATGAAGAAATCGTGAACCTGAAGTTTGAAGGATTCATGAGGTATTTATAGCTTATAAGTATTGTTCTTTAGTGGAGAGGAGGGGCTGAATTACATTAATGCGATGGAAAAATGATAGGCCACTGAAAGATTTTTTATATACCTAGGGATGTAGGGAGAGTAGGATATAAAATGTAGTTGAACTCAAGGAAACCGAGCTCTTCCCTCGGCCGTTCCCACGACATTAGGTCTAGGCACGTTGCCTGAGACTGTGAGTTTTTTGATCTTCAATTTCTTAGGCTTGTTAAATTTAAATTTGTCAGTAGCATCCCAAGTCTTTATGATATTTATACGCAAAGACTTGTAAAAATACCTTGTAAGATGAGTTTATCGATTTTCTTTGTATAAAAAGGGGGGTTGAAACCCTAGGTAAAAATACACAAGCGAGTCCGTGTGTAGAGAGGTATGCACCATGGTTGAAAAAGAATTTCTAAGTATGTAAAGAGGAAACAAGGACGAACCAATACTTAGAAAAGTTTTTTAATAGGTGAAGAAACTTATGAAGGGTGAGCCTATACTTAGAAAATTTTTCTAAGAGGCCTGGGGGAACCCGTGGAGGGTGGAGCCTATACTTAGAAAATTTTCAAGTGGCTTGAAGGAACCCAATAAGGGTGAGCATATATTTAGAGAATTTCTAAGTGGTTAAAAGAACTCAATAAGGGTGTGCCTATTCTTAGAAAATTTCTAAGTGACCGAAGAAAACCCATATAGGGTGGAGCTTGTACTTAAAAATCTCTACGTGGCTGTGAGTTCCTTGGAAAGTGGTGTCATTGCACTAGAAAAACCAAGTCCATCCCTTAAAGAATGATATTATTGCACTAGGAAAACCAAGTCCATCCATTGAAAAGTGATGTTATTGTATTAGGGAGACCAAATCTATTCTCTTGGAGGGCTGTGAAGCTATTTTCCTAGGAAGACCTCGTACTAGTCTCTTGGAGAATTGTGAAGCTATTGCCCCAGGGAGATTTCATACTAATCTCTTAGAGAGTTGTGGGGCTATTGCCTTAGGAAGACCAAGTCCATTCATTTGAGAGTGGTGTTATTGCACTAGAAAGACCTCATACCAATCCTATATGGGTGATTTTATTTTGATTCAAGGGAGTGATGAGTTTTTAGGATACACCAAATGCCTATAGGTTGGTCCCTCATGGCTTTTCCTTGAGCTTTTATTATTTCATTTGGAAGGTCTTTTATGTTGGTTATCCTTGTAAAAACAAGAAGGCTCATGTCGTAGCAAACTGACCTCTTCCACCTGTATGTGATTTTCTATGACCTGCTTTACCTTGAGCAAGTTTTTGTCCAATAAGACATAAAGTGTTTTTTAGAAGAAATGTTCCCTTACCCTTCTTATCAAGGCCTCTAAGGCTACTTGCTCAAGCAACTCTTCCACCTTGAGCATCTTCTCATTGAACCTTTTTAAATATGCCCGTGTAAACTCGCCCTCTTGCTGGGTAACACCAAATAGCTCCATAGAGCTTTTGTTGATAGGTATGCTTGTACTAAAACGCACCGCCGACTTAGCATAGAGATCTCTGAGTCCTTCAATAGAGTCTGGTTCCAAGTTGTTATACCATGCACGCGCAACCCTATGAAGGTTGTATGAAGTATTTTGCATACTGATTCACTGTTTTGGATGACCAATTTTAAGCTACTACGCACATTTTATACATGTTTTTTCGGGTCGACCAGGCCATTATAGTTGTCCAGACTCATTTTTATAGAAATATAGTCCTTAAAGAGTCGAGTGTTCAATAATTATTTGGACAAGGAAAAACCCCTCCACTAATAAGAGATATAAACATTCTCCAAGGTATGCTCATGTACATACATTCTCTTAGTCATTTGTCTGTTAGACTCTTAGGAGCTCAGAGAGTTTGACATGGAACGATGATTATGGTAATTGGTGTCCATCCCATGATAGTTAGGGGAAATATGTTCGAAGTACTGGCTCTGTACATGGGTATTATAATGGTGTGAGTGGCTCTTTAAGGGACTTTTATAAATGTCATTCTGCCTAGTCTCCTCTAGGTAGTATAATCGTCTATGAGTGCCTGGTGTGGCCGATGACTGTGACACTAAAGCATTTTGTGTTACTGAAAATATTAAGATTTGTTGGGGTGACAAGGTCTAATTTTGCCCTCAGGTTGCCAACACGAACTGAGTAAAGAGTCACACCTGACTAATGAGTTGTTGAAGATCTAGTTGGGTATAAGTGTCCATAATAACAAGTAGACTTGTCCCGCATCCTGGCCCAGGTGAGTTTTAGTTATGTGTAATGGAATAACTTGAAAATCCCAAAAACAAGTTTTAGGAAGAAACCAATGGCTTTTTGATCAGTTTTTCATAGACGGCACCACTAATGATGTCCCAAAATATACAAGTAACTTAAGAGCAAGATTTATGTGTTGGATAATCGGTTAATCTCTTGGTTATAGCAATCTGATTCATTCTCCTTATCTAAGATGGCTAGTAGCTTGTACCTGGTGTCTAGTGGCTGGTACCTGTAAAAGGTCTTTATTTATAGATTTAGGAATTGTCAAATGCTTAAATAAGTATCTTTTTAGAGAGAGAGTGCAATGATATTTTAGAGAGATAGACTCTTAAAATATATATGATAAAAATATTAAGAATAGAAAGATTGTGAACTTGAAGCTTAAAGGATTCACGAGATATTTATAGCCCATAAGTCTTGTCCTTTAGTGGAGAGGAGGGGTTGAATTATATTAATACAATGGAAAAATAATAGGCCATTGAGAGATTTTTTATACACATAGAGATGGAAGAAGAGTAGGATATAAAATGTAGCTGAGCTTAAGGGAGATGAACTTTTTCCTTGGTCGTGCCCAAAGAAGCTGAGCTCTTCCCTTGGTCGTGTCCATGACATTCGGTCCATGAATGTTGCCTGAGACCATGAGTTTTTGAATCTTTAAAGTTTTTTAAACTTGTTAAATTTGAGTATATTACCCATCAATTTTAGAGTATTTTACTCCCTTCATCTCCACCTCAATTACTAGCTAATTACTAATTATCTTCATACTTATCATTTTTATTAAATAGGAGATTTCAAGTAATTCAAAGCAAGACTTGCTATTTAATTTTGCTTCAAGCAATTGATTATTTTTAATTGATAACTATAATAGAACTAAAGGTGTTGACTTAGATACAGTAGAAGATCATTAATTAGATGTTGGACCGTCCTTTGTAACATTGGATTGATTATAAAGTACATGCATGTATATCATGTATTCTAGCTAGACAGCATTTGTGGCAAAAAAAGAAAAGAAAAAGAAACACAAAAGGCCACAACCCCACCATGCAATTTATCTGACCGCATATACAAAACACATGTTCAGGGAGTATAAAATTTCTTTCTTTCTAAAACATGTGGGGGTGGGCGTGGGACCTGGAGATCCCAGCTCCCAAGGTCCCACAAATATTAGTCCTATAAGGTGATTATGGAAGGAAATCAAGGGCATATTGGTATAGCTATGGGCTATAAAATGAGGGCATGCGTGCCTGTTCCCCTTGCACAGACTTCTTTCTCTCACTCTCTTCTACAACTTGTTAGTCGTAGTGACAACTGAGTTTCCTCTATCAAGGTCTGAGAAGAAGAAGACCGTAAGCAAAGAAGTCGAGTCATGAAGAAGAGGCAGCAGCAACCACAAGAACAACAGAACAAGGGGAGGGAGAATTACAACTATCAACAATACAATCAGCACCAACAGCATATGAAGAAGCAGATTCAATGCAACAAAGGAAAAACTTGCAAGTTCAAAAGAAGCAGCTCCAGTCTTGAAGAAGATGGTGCTTCCTCAGCTATTCTCTTGCTTGCTTGCATTGCCTGCTCTCCCTCGTATTGACTGCGAAAGAGAGCTAGCTAGATACATATATATATATAGTAATAGATAGCTAGACTGGTGAAGCTCTCTAGATCTCTATTCACTCTCTAGTCTCAAAATCACCTTCTCCCCCCAGACTCTCTTCTTGTTGCTTAATTTTCTTGGGATTTAAATATTTCCTAGAACATGCATTTTATGAAGCTTTTTTTCTGTTAATTTCTGTCTTCCATACTGGACTTCGTTGCCATCATCATTCCCTCTTTGGTACGAAGAAGTAAACTAGAAAATAAAAGGTTTATGTTAAATATTTCATAACATATGAACCATTAATGAAGGTAATGGTACAGAGTAACGCCCAAAGATTTCTAAAGCCAACAACAAGAACAAAGGATAAAAAAGAGAACACAGGAGCAGGATCGGTTATATTTTCAGACAGTGAGGCCCATTTTCATTTCAACTACAGTTTTTTTTTTTTTTTTTTTTTTTTTTTTATATATATATATATATATATATATATATATATATATATATATATATAAAAGATCTTTCGGTTTCTAGAGTAAGTTGAGATTTTAATTATGTTGTTTTAGAAATGGGAAAAGAAGAAAAAAATTCCATGAGAAAAGAAAACGAAGGCTGGCTAATTATGGAGAGTTTATTGATTTATATTGCCCCACCAAAATTAAAGATTTTGTTTTGCTTGTTTGCTGAAAAATGAATTCCAAATTTCAAGGAAAATGATTTTTTTTTTAAAATAATTTATTTTTAGATGTTTAATTATAAGTGAAAAATGAGATGAAAAATCATATTTTAATGTTTGGTTGTGTAATGTAAATAAGCTAGAAAATAATATTTTTGAGTTATTAGATTTTTTAAAATAATAGAATTTCTAAATTATTAACTTCATTCACGGGACTCATTTATTCATTAGAAAATAAAATTTGAAAAAACGAATTACTTTATTGTAGTTGGTTGTGCAATAAAAAACAAGTTGAAAAATATTTCATAATACTTGTATTTGATGTACATTAAAGAATTAATTATAAAAATTGACCTGTGACATGAAAAACGAAAAGTGTTTTCCATACCTCGAAATTAAAATATAAATGTAATATTCATAATTAAAATGAAATTATTTTAGTTTGTTTTATAATTCATATTGAAAGTTAAATATGTGGAGAAATAAAAAAATAAAAATGAGAGTGAGAAGTAGCATGGAATTAAAAAAGATTTTTCACTGAACAAGAAACTTCAAAATAGTTTAAACTAGCAATATGTAAAAATAAATAATAATAAAAATAATAACAACAACATCATAAATTATAAAATAGATTTATCTAAAAAAAAGGTTTAAATGAGTTTTTAGAAATGTAATAGCGATTAATTTTTAAAATAATTTTTACTCAGAAATATATTATAATAATATTTTTTTAAAATTTATTTTTAACATCAGTTTATCTAAAAAAAATTTAATTTTAATTTTAATTTTAAATTTTACAAACCTCTATTTGGGCGTAAAATTGAGCTTGGAAGAACACTTTTCTCTCTTAAACCTTATATTTTTCTTTGACTGAACAACTCTTTTCATTGACTTATTTTCCAGGAGTTATCAAACAATCGGAAAGTGAGAAAAGTGTTTCCAAAGAAACAAATTTCTTACTACCAAACAAAGCGTAAATGGTGATTTAACTGCAAAAGAATGCGTATCTTCCACTTGTAAGCAAGATAACAAAAGTAAAATAATAAAAAAATGAATTCTTTTGAGTGGCCTGTGTTAAAAAGTAAAGACGATAATTTTTGCTCTAGAAAATAAATATTATTGTTCAACCTAAAAACAAATATTATTCGAAATATTTGATTTGCACAATTTCATGTCTTCACAAAAATCTCAATATCACATTACAATTACAAAACATAATAAAATGCCTAGTTCTTTTACTGTAAAAATTTACAGTACTTATAAATATTTTTTCTTTTCAATTGCATTCTTTTTTTTTTTTTTAATTTAATGATCAGTTTTTTTATGAATAGTTAGGGAAGGAAAAAATTCAACAAAAAAGGACTAATATATAAAAGAAAAAGAAATTGCATGACAAATCTTAAATTCACGTGAAATATTTTTTTTAGTCCACATACTTTTTTCTTTCTTTCTTTATAGTCCATTTAGTTTTTGTAATTTTAATTTTGATCCAACATCTTATTTTTGTTTTTCAGTCCCTAAGTCTAAGAAAGAAGAGAAAAACTCATCGAAAAATAACGAAAAAGAAAGAAAGTCGTTGATTGGCTATATTCTAGTAATTAAAAAGGCCAATCTAAGTATCAACAAGTTTCATTCGACAAAAAAAATTTCATTGCGGTGTTTTTAGACTTTCATCTTACTTGAAAAAAGTAGATTGAGATAGAGAGAGAATTTTTTTCTCAGTGTGATTTTGTATTTTTAGACCAATTTAAAGGGATTTTGAGTTGAGATATTAATTTATTGAAGTGCTAAGGATGTTTATTTGGTATTTTTGATCAAAATAGGTTAAAAATAGGTTTTTGAAGCCAAAAAACCCTACCTTGATTTTTCAGATACCTCTCTATTGGTCAGAATTTGGGCAAACAAATGGCACGTCATCTAATTTTTCTTTTTAAAAAAAAAGATAGATGACATGTCGTTCATCTTTAAAAAAAAAAAGAAAAAAAGGGCCACCAGCGTGGGCCTAGCCTTTTAGGCTCGAACATGTGTGGCCCTCTATCTATTGGGTCAGGCACTAAGTCGTGGCCCATTTGTATTTTTTTTTTGATATACATTTAAATGCACTAGAATTTTTTTGAAACATTAAATTTGAATTATTATTAAATTTTGTCAAATTTCTCAAATAATATCATAGGTTTTTATGAGAATGTTAACATTTTTTTCTTCCAACTATTACATGCCTAACATGAGAAAAAGCTCACTAATATTCCATTGAAATAAAATTTATTTTTCAAAAAAACTCTTAAAATTTTTTTTAATATAATTTTATCATATTTATCAATTTTTTTTTATCTTCAATCATATACGGAATACCATGACTTTATTTTAATATATTTTTTTAAAATTTATTTTTAATATCATGATGTGTTTTTGTTTAGAAAATAGTGCTCGTAATTTAAAAATATATGTTTTTGCTAAAAAAATAAAAAAATAGATTTTAGATTGAAGAAATATATTTTTTTCTTCTTATTTCAAACAAATGAAATTTTGTTTCAATAGAGTATAAATTATTATTTTGGTTTGTACAACACTTGAGTCGGGGGATAGGATGCTGGGATTGTTGAAGTGTTACACTCCAAATTTCATATCCACTTCCATGTTTGGTAGAGATTTAATTTTCAATTCTTCGTACCAATTTCCACTGAGACGTACCTCTAATAAATGGAGGTCCATATTTTTTTATTTATCATGTTCTATTTATATATTACACGCATGCCTGCAACGGTCTCGGTTACTAGCTAGTTGGGGTAAATGATCTGCAACGGTCTCTTGGATTTTCATGAAACCTTCATCCCAGTTGCTAAGCATGCTTTCATTGGTATGCTTCGAGTGCTTGCACATCATCATAAATGGAACATTTATCAATTAGATGTCTCAAATGATTTTCTCCATGGCCATGTTGACTCAACCACCTGCAGGTTATGATGTTCCATCCAAATCTCACTATGTTTACAAAGCTTCAAATATCTCTCTTTATGGGCTCGAACAAGCATATCAAGGCCATGGTAGTACTCTTGTTTTTCACAGTTTCTCCATCATCTTCAATTCAAAATGAGCACAACAGATTCTTCTATATTTAATCAGAGAGACAATGGCCACCTCATATATATTCTGGAATACGTAGATGATATCATTATTACTGGAACTAACTCCCAGTACGCCTTTTCTCTTATCAGTACTCTTGGATAAAAGTTTTGCATTAAAGATCTTGGCTCTTTGAATTATATTTTGGGTACAATCCAGGTGCAAAAAGATGGAGATAGTCTCATTCTTCATCAGTATAGATATGCTCATGACTTATTGGTATGGGCAAAAATGTAAGATTGCAATCCAACTCCACCACCTTGCTCTACCAAACCAAACAGAAGGACTGTCCAAGATGATCCACCTTGGATGTCAAACGTACGTATTTTACATTAAATCAAAGGCATAATGTCTCACGGTTTAGCATTTTCTCCCAGGCCACTCACCATCATTGCCTACAGTGATTCATACTGGGAAGGTACTGATCCTCTTGATCGAAGTCCTGTAAGTGGTTATTGTGTTTTTATTGGTTCGATTCCAGTTATTTGAAGTGTAAAAAAACAGAAGATATAGTTGCTCATAGCTCCATATAGGCAGAGTACCTTGCACTTGCCCAAGTAGCAACTGAAGGTTACTCCTCCTCACAAATATGAAAGTTCCAATGGCTACTCCTCAATCTCTATTTCCTTGGCTTTGAATCCAGTCTTTCATGCTCGCACAAAACACGTCAAGGTGTATTATCATTTTATACGAGAGCAAGTTGTTGCCAAAAAGGTTGCCCTTCATCGTATCTCATCAAATGAACAGCACACATGCTGCTGAGTTGTCCATTTCTCAACATAAATGTCGAACACACAAGCTAATGACAGTACCTAGCTAGCTACTCGACAGCCTGAGGTTGATGTTAGATCGATCATCTGTCATCAGCAACTGCATTTCATAGATTATGCATATTTCTGTTGTTGAATGGTTCTTATCTACAAATAATTAATGTAACAGCAAACTCTATAAATAAGAGTCACTTGAAAATCATTGGAAAATGAATAATAAAAACATTCTTTTCTTCTTCAAAAGGGACATGAAAACAAAACTCCGGTGCATTTTCAGTTAATGGACTGTAACATGATCCTTTGACTGGCATGATTATTATTATAAGAACATTTTATTTTCTTATTTTAAATTGCTTTGAATTTTATATATATGTTCTTTATATTTACAATTACAAATTTAAATTTTATCATGATATTTATAAAATTCATTTCATATCTCTAGAATGAATAAATTATCTAATCACATTATTACTTTTTTTTCTTATTTTTTTAATGATATGCAATAAACTAAAAAAGAATCAAGTTTAATAATATTTTATTGAAATAGCCATATAAAATGAAGAAAAATCTAATTTTGTAATATCAAATTGATAATACAACAGTTACACATATAGTTGATATGAATGTTGATAAAATGGCATCATTTGACAAGAAATTGTTAAAACTAGTTCTTGATATTTTTATTTAAAAACATTAGTTGAAAATTCCATGTTAATTTCTCAAGTTGTTGAAATTATTAATGGTAATAAGACAGATGCTCATGGAAACAAATCAATTGCAGCAGTAAGCCAGCAACATGGAAACAAATCAGCTCTCATCAGCTGCAACAGTAAAGAAGGTTACGATGAAGGACATGATAGAAACAGAAAGAGACGTTGGCTGATTAGAATTAGATCAAGACCAGCAACATAGAAACAAACCAACTCTCATAGTAACAAAACACAAACAGAAAAAGACGTTGGCTTATTATGAAAACAAATCAACAGCAGCAGCAAGGAAGGTTATGACAGAAACCAGAAACAGAAAAAAACATTGGCTAATTATGGAAACAAATCAGCTAAGAATTAGACAATTCAATTTATCTAAATTAAGCAACTTGTACTCGTACAGAATAATATGTTGTATATTCACGTTAATGTTAAAAGAAATAGAGAAACCTTCTTTCCATTGAAACATCCTTTTTTCTTTAAATTTCTGCTGAAATGATTTTTTCAAATAAAAATTTATTTCAATTTGACATTTTTATTTACGTGAAAAGATTCATTCATCTCTTAATTAAGGCCAGTTCATTTGATTTTTTAATGAAGGAAAAAAGTATAATTTCACTGTTAAAATCTATAATAAATCATGGTATATGCACAATACTTTTCCAACATTGCTTAAGTTTTTTTTTTTTAAGAATAAAAAACAGAAACTACCCTTGGGTCGCAGAAAAAGTTATTGTGGTCATTGTCTCAAATCAAACTTGATTATTCCTTGATCCATTTAATAAACACCTTCTTCTATATCTAATTATAATGGGAATGGATGAGGTCAATTTTCTCATCTTTCCTTGTTGTGATCAAAGAATATAATCTGCATGTCTTCTATATATATCTTGTATCCCTTTTGAATTTGAGCTGTTGGAGTGTGTGTCCATTTCCAATATTAATGGCTTGTTGCTCATAATAGAGTCAAATCTCTCTTCGCAATTTGCATACTTTAAGGTGGCGGTATGGTATTTATCCTCGGATCAAACAAAACTGTAGCCCTTTCATTATCCTAGAAAAGAGAGATGAGAAGATTAGCTTAATATATATCTCTATCATTGAAGAATTATACCAAGTTCTTGTTCGAGAGAGACCATCACAAGGTTCGTATTTCTTTTGCATGAAAGCAATATAAATGTACTGGTCCTCAAGGGACGTAGCGTGATGACAAAGAGCTTAAGATCTGTACAGCAGGTCTCAAGTTCGAGTCAGGGCGTGCATTTTTTGTAAGAGCCTAGAACAGCCGAGGTTTTACTCACTCACCTGGGTCCATAAAATATGCGCTTTCCGAGAGGTAGGGTTTCCTCAAATAAAAAAAAATAAAAAAATATATATGTACGAGCTCAAATTGAAATGAGATTTTTCACATAAGCTATGATCAAGAATGATGTGTCCTGTCTGAAAATCACGTTAAGATTAAAAATATTTTATCTTATTTAGTTCATTGAAAGGTCCAAATTAACTGGTATCAAAACTTTCATCTTCCCTTAAGTTAAAAGAATGCCGCCAGAATCCTAAGAACTCTTTTATCATTTGGGTGGTGGAATTTGATAAAAAAAAAAATAAAAAAAAATTCATTCAAAATATTTATCTTATTCTTGGCATGGAGATTGCTGAAGTAATTCATCTTGGTTCTGCCTTTATTACTAAACTATAAATTAATATGAGATGTTATACAGCTAATAACTTGAGTTTAAAAACGTGCTTGTGAGATTTGAAACCAAAGGACCAAAAGTCAATTTTTTATAAAATTCATTAAAACAATTGTAAAGGTAGTATGTTAATTCTAGTTTAAATATTTTATTAGAAAACTACGTACAATGTTTCCCACAACATAGTTTATAGGTAATGTCGAACTCGAAATGTGACCTCGCCACTCTAGCAATTGCTTTCACAGCTGTGTTCCCCCGTCCTTGTCCAAGGCAGAAGGAGGTTCCTCACTTCTTTATTGATACGTTTAACTAGTTATGCCCATTGTCTCTTCTTTCGTGTCCTGTATTTCACACACAGCATATGCGGCTACAAAAAGGAACCTTCTTAATTTCTATAATGAAAACCGGACAGACAAATTATATTCCGAGGAGCATCCCCGCTGTCCAATGCAGGATCATGACAGAGACAGTGACGTTGACAAAGTCTGTGCGACAGTGGCATGAATGTCTCTATAATTTCTTGTTACTCTGATATTGCTAAGTTTCAGAATATGCTAGCAAAGCCGGAAAAACCATAAAAAATGAGTCTTGTAACTTTGAATGATCCATGCATTAGAGTTAGGATGGCATATACCTATTTTATTTGTATATGGTGAATGTATTCTTAATCCTCTACTGGAACTACTCCATGCCATCTGGATCATGTGTGTTCACATTAATCCGATTTGCACTTTATGGATGTTCTCGATCATATGAGCCGGCGAATCATTCCACATTGAATTTAAAGTTTTTTTTAAAAAATTATTTTTAAAATTATAGTTAATTGGTTAAATTAAAAATGAAAATTATTTTTAAAATATTAACTTGATTAAAATAAATTATGGGTGAAAAAAAAATAATCTAAAAAAATTCTTAGTAGGCATGTTTTATGTACGTAAAAACCATTCATCTCATGTTGAAGAATTACGTGACCTTCTTCTTCTGACTTATATAGTGAAAAATTGAAGAGTTAAAAATTGACGTATAGAGCATCAAGGTTTTCAGACAAGAGAGACCTAGGTAAATAAGTTCTGAGTTTAAGCCACACGCACTCAACTCAGGCCTTGAGTCCTAAAGTCCTAGGTGGTTTTTTTTTTTTTCAAGTACATATATATACCAGTATATATACCAGTGAAGTATCAAATAATATGAATGATATCAAAGTTATATAGAGATTATGATAGAGAATGAACAATAATTTCCTCCGGAGGAAATTCTCTCCTGTCATAGAATATAGGTTATAGTGTCATTAGACCTTGTTTGGTCTGTCGTCAATCTATTAATTTGTTAATTTAAGTTCTTGTTTGGATTAGATTTATGTTAAATTAATTGAGAGTTGATTGGTAATTAAAATTTATTCGAAAACTACAACTTGATTAAAACCTATATGAAACATATTTTATTTTAAAATTCTAAAATAATATTATTTTAATTATTTAAAAAAAAAAAACTTAAAACAAAGTAATTTTAAATTTACGCGCTTAACGGGTGGCCTATATTTTATAACTATGGTCACATGTATACCGAATTAAAGCAAAGTATTAGAGAAAAAAATTAAGATAGTAGAAGGGCATGATACCAGTGGGTATATAAGGAAGTTTTCTCCGATCCGGAATTGAGGAAATTATTATTCATTCAAGATGGTTATATTTTGTTTTTGTTTTTCAAATATTTTTGTTGGGATTAATTTTCGGCTTGAATCCGAAGACGTACATGGCCGTTTTCATATTTTTCAATAGTTAGAATTAGGAATAAATAAAGTGGCCACCTGAGCTGGTCCAAAAATCTTGGAGAAAGTAATGGGCAACGATTGCTCTATGCGTTTGCATTTATCTTATGCCACAGATCAGGCAGACATTTAATGCGGACAGATTAATAAATTTGTTTTTACCTGCTTGGTTTCATATGAAATTAATATGCATTGGCCTAGTGATTCTCGACAAGGATATCGATCGATAGCGTAGCCGCTACCTCTGCTTTATATCATGCCTTTGCTTGGTGAAGGTTCTTTCAGGGCATTAGTGATATATCTATAGAAACAGAGAAGAATTTTGTGCGCCCGCGCGCGTGTGTGTGTGTGAGGGGGGAGAGAGAGAGATGGCTCATAGTTTCTTGTCAGGGGAGTTCAATGATGAAAACGTAAGTGAAACGAGTGGCCTTGATCTCAGTCTTTCAGCTATGGCTTGCTACCCGCGCCCCCCTTATTTGCCAACATTTGATAGCAATGCCGTTTCATGGATCCTTCCTTTTTCGGATGACACCAGAGATGCTAAGAGGATGAGACGATCCTCGAGTCTGGTTGAATCCATAAGAAGTAATAATAGCAGCCTTTATAGTGGTGGAAGCAGCATTTGCCGCAGCATTAGCACTAATATCTTGAATAGCATCCCGAAGCTTCATTTCAGAGATCACATATGGACTTATACGCAAAGATATCTTGCAGCTGAGGCTGTCGAGGAGGCAGCATCAGAAGCGATGATCAATGCTGATGAAGGTGGAAATGAAGAAGAAGGGAATGCTGATGGAATGAGACTTGTTCAGCTTCTAATTGCTTGTGCTGAAGCTGTGGCATGTCGTGACAAGTCACATGCCTCAGCCTTGTTATCTGAGCTCCGATCTAATGCTTTGGTATTTGGCTCTTCTTTCCAACGTGTGGCATCTTGCTTCGTCCAAGGCCTTACCGACAGGCTCTCTCTGGTTCAACCACTAGGGGCGGTTGGTTTTGTTCCCACGATGAACATAATGGACATTGCCTCGGATAAGAAGGAAGAAGCTTTACGCCTTGTTTATGAAATTTGCCCACATATTCGGTTCGGTCACTTTGTTGCCAATAATGCTATTTTGGAAGCCTTTGAGGGAGAGAGTTTTGTTCATGTGGTGGACCTAGGAATGACACTTGGATTATCACACGGTCACCAATGGCGCCGGCTTATTGAAAGCCTCGCCGAACGTGCTGGAAAAGCACCCAGCCGCCTTCGAATAACTGGTGTTGGCCTTTGCGTTGATAGATTCCGGATCATCGGTGATGAACTCAAGGAATATGCAAAAGACATGGGAATCAATTTAGAGTTCTCAGCTGTGGAAAGCAACTTGGAAAACTTAAGGCCTGAAGACATCAAAATCAATGAAGGTGAAGTTCTAGTAGTCAACAGCATTCTTCAACTCCATTGCGTGGTTAAAGAAAGTAGGGGAGCTCTGAATTCTGTCCTGCAGATTGTTCATGAGCTCTCACCAAAGGTTCTTGTTCTAGTTGAACAAGATTCAAGCCACAACGGTCCATTTTTTCTAGGAAGATTCATGGAGGCACTGCATTACTATTCCGCGATTTTTGACTCCTTGGACGCCATGCTGCCCAAATACGACACCAGGAGAGCCAAGATGGAGCAGTTTTATTTCGCAGAGGAGATAAAGAACATTGTGAGCTGTGAGGGGCCAGCAAGGGTAGAGCGGCATGAGAGGGTGTATCAGTGGCGCAGGAGGATGAGCCGTGCAGGATTTCAGGCTGCCCCCATTAAGATGATGGCTCAGGCAAAGCAATGGCTGGTGAAGAATAAGGTTTGTGATGGATACACAGTTGTTGAAGAGAAAGGGTGCTTGGTTCTTGGCTGGAAATCGAAGCCTATAATTGCAGCTTCTTGCTGGAAATGCTTAATAAATAGCAGCCAATAAATTTGCAGTTCTTGAATAAATTGGTCGAGGTTTCATGAGGCCATAATTGGTTGCTGTGTAATCGCATGGTGTGTTTGATCTCCTACGACATGTCCATGTACGTAGTAATGTCTATCATCAGTAATGTGCAAGCACAGACCTTGCACTGAAAATAAGTACAGATGATTTTCAGTTTGAATTTGAAACTGTTCAGGTGACTGCACAGATGAAATAAAGAAATTGTATTGTTCGTTTGGTGTGCATATCTGTATTCTGTTGTATTAAAATTGTACATATCAATATTCCTTGATTCTTTAATTCTGATATTTGTACGGTAGAAGATCTAGCTGCTTCAGGCATGAATAATTCTCCTGGTGATTCTATATGGGGCCTACTAAGAACATGGAATCTCGAAAAGATTAAATATATAATGAATCAAAGCGCAACATTTATGAGAAATATCATATATCATTAAAAAAAAAGCTTTTTATTTAGCAACAAGTATTCATACATCACCAAGTACAAAAATGAAAAAAAAAAAAAAGCAAAAAATATCCTAATAAACTACTATGATGACCTTCCTTATCACCCTTTTTAAACAACCATAAGCTCCCGGCTCCCCCTCACAAGCCCCAGAGGAGATGCCTACCCCTTTCATCTAAGAAACCTCGCATACAATGGTAATTATTCAGAAACTACTAATGGTGACTTATCAACATCGATCAAAGACATTTATCCCTTAATTAGTTTCTAAGGTTATTGGTCATCGAAGGGTCTTCAATCTCACTAGGGAGTCTTGTTTGCAGGTTTTTCAATGATCCCGGCCGCCGTTCTCCACCATCAAAAACCTCAATCCAGTCTCGTAAAAAGTCATCTCATCATGTTAGGTTTTCCAACCTCGCCACACATGGCCCATTTAGGAATAACCATTTTTTTTCTTTGCTTTTTCTCCTATATTCTTGTTCTTCTTGTTCCAACTTATTTTTAGAATAATTTTAAGTTCTTTCTCTATTATCAAAATGATTTGCAACAATGGCCAAACAACATCGTAATTATCTTCACCTCCTGAAAGCATTATAATACCATAAATTGATACGGCAATCCAATTCTTAGATTACTTCCAGATCCAAATATTTACTTATGGATTTTTTTTCCTTGTTTTCTTTGGAAAAAGAGCTCTAAAAAAAGGGCAATAAGCTCCTACAACTCTATAGTCACCAACCAAAACTCAGGCGCCTTTATAAACTAACACCAGCGGCCTTTTTAGACTCATATTCCTCATTTATTGACTTAGTTATTGTATGATCACTCATCCCGCCAAAGAGACTTTTATTGCAATTTTTCTAGCAAAACCGACCACCGTTCTCCACCACCAACCACCTCAATTCAACCTTTTGAAAGTCATCTCATCATAGTAGGTTTTCTAACCTCATAGCGCATGATCCAATGAGTGATTTCTATTTATAATAATTTCATTGATCGGTTTATTAATTGTTTACCAACTAGTGTATATAAACCGCGTGGAGTGTTTTTGTAGTTTATCTCCTCTCTTGTGTCTCTTTCTTTGTTACTTCTAAAGCCAAAATTACCAATCTATTTGCACTAGTATTGGCCTCGAGGTAAAAAAAAAAAAAAAAACCTGCCTACAACTCCCATGTACCCTGTTGATTATTTAACAAAGACACCAACCAAAATTCATGAACCTCTATAAACTAAATACATGTGCACCTACACAGACACCAAAATTACCAATCTACCTGCACAAGTATTGGCCTCAGGGTAAGCATGCAGCGCTTCACCCTGCAATTTCATCAAGTTTTTTATGTTCCAATTTATATTACTTTCAGTGCCAGTAATATTGATAATGGAATTCTGATATCTGCTCTTTGTATAATCAACGTAGATTTATGATTGAAAATTCTCCATTTTTTTTACATCCACCAATAACAAGGTCATCCTAATATTTCCAGGTAGAGAATCTTAAGAGTAGCATAATGTCCATCCATTTATGAAAGCTGCCACAAAATGTAAATTGTTGTAATGAAGTGAATCCAACCCCTGCAGCAAACTAGTTCTATGGAAATTTTTATTGCATTTAAATGAAGAAAAACTTGATAAGCTGCCACTGTCTTCCAAGAATGATACACTAATTCCATAAACACTGAAAAAACTTGGTGAAACAAAAAAGAATCAAATCAAGATACAGTTGAGTGATCAATCAGGTTGCAACCCCTTGTTTTTACCCGTCTAGGGATCTCCCAATGAAAGATAAAATAAGGAAAGAAAGGCATAGATGTGAATATAAATCCTACATCTGACAAGCAGAAGAGGAACTAAGACATTCATGTTCAGATTGCTCTTTTGAGATGCCCAGAGATTGAGAGTTGCTAGAACTAGCATAAGTACTCGCAGAACAATTGCTTGCTATCAGCATTGCCTCTCCAGAAGGGGTTAATGCTTGTCGAGAATAATTATATTTGGAAAAAAGATAAAGCACTGAAACATTCCTACTCCGCTGATCTTTTGAGTCACCTGTAGATTGCATAGCACTAAAACTTAACTGATCACTGGCAGAAGAACTATCTGAATCTATTGTCATCACCTCCTCATCGGGTGAGGTCATAACATGCTGTAAGCTTTTCAAGGCAGTTGTTGAGGTATTATTGGACTCCACGAAACTTGAAGCACTTGTAGTGCTACTCTCACTTTCCATTTCCACAGTCTCCTCAAAGGGTGAACTTTGATCACGCTGGGAACCTAGTTTAAGCTTCATTAATGTAGCCTCTGCATCAAAAAACAGATAATTCAGCAACCTTGGCATTTTATTCAACATCATGTCATCTTGTAAACACAAAGACGCCAAAGAGGAAAGGACCTTGGATGGAACACTAACTTTATAAAGCACTACTACATACATGCATACATACATACATACATTTATTTATTTTTCAACTAAAGGAGAATTAGCGCAAAGCAGTTGCCACAACGAATTCTATTACCTCCTATGAAGGCAACAAACAGCCCAATCAAAGAACCTTATTATACAGCAAAATTCACAAAGTTTGCCCATTATTGTCTGCAAAGAACAAAAACGATCCTCCCTCGCCCACGGTACTAGCATGAAAGTTAAATCTTAAACAAAAAATAAAGACCCAAATTTTATCCTATAAATGACTAAAAAATAATCATCTCACAATCACTTATTTGACCAATTACGAGAAGCGGTTCCCACAATTACAACTTGCAAGGCTACTCCATTTCATATTTCTACAAGCAGTGGGATATCTTCACCATTTGGGAATAACCGTGCCAGGTCAAGCCAGTTATTGGATCGAAAAGGGAAGGGCCGCCTTGCTCGTTTACAACGCTACTTGTATAAAGGCTGATTATCAAACATTTAATTAAAGACTGAAGGTTTTGGGCACTGCACTGTTAATTGTGAAAAAAATTCTTAAGAAATTCATTTGACCCACATCCTCATTTATCATAATCTGCAAAACCCATAATTTGCTTCTCAAGTTCAGGGCTTAAACCTAATTAAAACAAAATAAAAGAGCACATGATTTTATCCAAGAGAGAGAGTACCGTAGATAGAGAGAGTGTCGTCTTTGAGGATCTTGGAAGATGGTCTCTCCAAGCTGTCTGGTGAAGAAGAAGAAGCCCTTACTCTCCCAAACATCCTCCTTTCCTTTGACACACACACACACTGTCTCAAAACAACAATCTCTTTTAGAGAGTGAAAATAAAGATAGGATCTGGTTTTGAGAAAAGACGAAATGAAAGATAAGAGGCTTCTTGGGTGGGTGGACCCTTTCTTTGACATTTGGCGCCTTAATTCATTCCATAAGGGCGGGAACCGTACTTGACGCTCTTCTGATTATTGAATATTCTCTTGGGCTGGGCGCTTCGGAGAGATTTTTGTCCCACATTATTAACCCAACTAACTTTGTTTGTTTAACCAGAGAAATTGATATTTTGAAATAAATAACATTATTGTTTTACAGAGGCCGGCCCAAGCATATAAAGTCTCTTCCCTTTTCTTCTTTTACTAACAAAAACCTATAGCTATTAAACCCAGCATGCGCTTAACATGATCGAGGAGCTAGACATCATATCATAACAAATCTCCACTTTGACTAAAATTCTTTTAATATCCAAAAC
>Ga0307510_10001308_pt1 | contig 27174 bp, 32 predicted proteins | sample 12_EM_MG_FD_207224 | JGI IMG/M metagenome (GOLD analysis project Ga0307510, IMG submission 207224) | Populus trichocarpa ectomycorrhiza microbial communities from riparian zone in the Pacific Northwest, United States - 12_EM | ecosystem: Host-associated > Plants > Roots > Unclassified | place... | reverse complement strand
GAAGTGGGCCCATGCGAGGACTTTGCATAAGGGATTTCAGACTGCTGTGGGCCAACTCGAGCTCATCAGTAACATCCGCGCATTTAATCCATGGGCCAATTCGATTATATTTCCCGGCAGCGGTCCCACTGCAGGCCCACGTGAGAGTCTTGTGCGGCAGCCCGTTTTGTGCTGGATGGGCCAATGCGAGCTCATTGCCCGAATATTATGGTGCAGGAAGTGGGCCCATTCGAGGACTTTGCATAAGGGATTACAGACTGCTGTGGGCCAACTCGAACTCATCAGTGACATCCGCGCATTTAATCCATGGGCCAATTCGATTATATTGCCCCGCAGCACTTCCGCTGCAGGCCCACGTGAGAGTCTTGTGCGGCAGCCCGTTTTGTGCTGGATGGGCCAATGCGAGCTCATTGCCCGAATATTATGGCGCAGGAAGTGGGCCCATGCAAGGACTTTGCATAAGGGATTTCAGACCGCTGTGGGCCAACTCGAACTCATCAGTGACATCCGCGCATTTAATCCATGGGCCAATTCGATTATATTGCCCCGCAGCACTCCCGCTGCAGGCCCACGCAAGTCTCGTGCGGCAGCCCATTTTGTGCTGGATGGGCCAATGCGAGCTCATTGCCCAAATATTATGGTGCAGGAAGTGGGCCCATGCGAGGACTTTGCATAAGGGATTTCAGACTGCTGTGGGCCAACTCGAACTCATCAGTAGCATCCGCGCATTTAATCCATGGGCCAATTCGATTATATTTCCCGGCAGCACTCCCGCTGCAGGCCCATGCGAGCGTCTCGTGCGGCAGCCCGTTTTGTGCTGGATGGGCCAATGCGAGCTCATTGCCCGAATATTATGGCACAGGAAGTGGGCCCATTCGAGGACTTTGCATAAGGGATTTCAGACTGCTGTGGGCCAACTCGAGCTCATCAGTGACATCCGCGCATTTTATCCATGGGCCAATTCGATTATATTTCCCGGCAGCACTCCCGCTGCAGGCCCACGCGAGAGTCTCGTGCGGCAGCCCGTTGCATTCTGGATGGGCCTGCTGTGGGCCAGTTCAAGCTCATCGACAAGCAGCCATGCATTTGGTTTGTAGGCCGATGCGAGCCTTTTGCTTGACTGTAGATTTTCTGCTAGCTGCAGAAATCATGGGCCAGCACGACTTCATGGTTGAGACATTATAACATTTACCGATGGGCCTATTCATTGATATGCAAAGCATCTCCTCAATGGCCCATACGAACATATGCACTTGTTACTGAAAATGGGCCGGCGTTGTTTTTTCCGATGTATAAGGCTAGTTTGCACATGGGTTCTACCGACTACTATGATAGTATATGCTACATGGGCTCCAAAATTGACAAAGTTGGTGACGTGACTATTGTCCTTCTGCAGGTTGTGGTTCTGAAGCCTTTTCAGACAAAAGGAAGTGCATTTTTGTCTCTTGAACGGGGAGACTTGGATATTTTACATCCTGATATTGGAAGGCGACGGTGGACGTACTATCAATCGAACCTACGAGAGCTTCACCTAAAGTCTTTGCAAACGTATGATGAACCGTTGTTCAAAATCATCCAACTCCTTCTTGAATGGGTGAGTTCATCCTTTGGTACACTGTGCGGTCACGGTGGTTATGGTCTATTAGTTTTCTCTCTCAGGTACCAAGTTTTATGAACTTACAGACATCCCAGTCCGGATCAATTAGGGCAAAGTGTGGATATGGGCTGGTGTAGCCTCTATATGTGTCGTAGTTCTTGTCATTTACTTTGCGTCACGTCTGCATGTCTCTCCCCTTGCCATAGCTTCCGAGTTCATGAGTTTTATCGAGTGACCTTAAAGGCTGACTCGGGTATTGCCCTCTGTGCTTGCCGCTTCTGTAAGCATCGGAGTAATGAGATTAGGGAGTTTCTTATTGCGATTAGGCTAAATGTAATACTCGCCAGAAAATGGTGCCATTGATTGTCTCGTCTCGTTCGATTGTAGATAAATGCGGTTAGGTGTTGCGCCTCAAAGCACCTGTGGAAGATAGCCCCATTTTACGACGGGCTGTGCGTTGCCAGATCGTAGACGACAGATATCGAAGCTTGGGAAGGCCGCGATCCTCGGACTTGTAGGGTCCCAACGCAGGAAATATTGACATAGAAAAGAAAGACAGTGCAATGAAGCCACATTGACTATCCTATATCCATATCGTCTTCTGGACCAAACAGCTCTGCGCAAAAGGCGAGTCAGCCGAAAGTAAGCGTGCTAAAAAGTCCACATCTGACACCACGGTGAGGTTACATGAATGCCGATGCGAGGGAGGCCGAGGTGCTGAGGAATCGGCTCGTCCATCTATACACGGGACTGGACCTTCAGGTGCGTTTTACGCTGAGGCTGCCCTCAGCTCAGCTACTGATTTGAGTGGGTAGCGAGAAGCCGGGGCCCGCTTCGTCATCAATGCGGTACTCGAGGCAGTTCGGGACCCGCGGTCAAATCTGGAAGTGGCAATCCTTCCTGAGATGAGGATCGCGTCTGGTGGAGGCGTCGTTATTCGAAATGCAGAGTCTGGCTTCGAGCTGAGGCTCCAGGGGTCGTGGATTACGGGGTCGTACGGTATCGTACAGGTAACCCAGCACGCGCGCAGGCTGACGGGCGCCGGATTCACTGAATAATATTTTTCAGACTTCATCACCGGATCGAGTGCCACGCTAGTATCCTCCATTAGAATTATGGCCAGACTGGGGGTTGAACCCAGGCCTCCTGAATATATACCAGGTGCTCTACCATTGAGCTACCTAGTCTTGGGTATGAGGTGGATTGCCTCTCTATTAGCAACATTGTGGCAGATTGGACATCCAACAGCATTTTGCCAGGCCAATAATATGTGCTCATGATTTCAGAAGTAGGTAGAGATCAGGATTGAACTTGTAGACACATGGCTTTTTTTTTCTGAGACAAAGTGCATGGAAAATACTGTAGACAGAATGATACCTATGTAAGTTATAATGTAACGCATGCATGCGCGCCGGCTTGCCAGTGGAACGCCCGCATTCGCCGTCGACTTCGACCTTCGCTGGCACCTCCGGCCACCTCACCCGATTCGACCGACGCCACAGGACAGCGCGCACCGTGACGCATCGCGTCGCCTCCCCATTTGCTGCATTCACCCTTGCCCTCGTTATTGTGCGCTCGTTTCAGGGCACCATCTTTTATCACCGGACACACACTTACTGTATATAGGATCATTTGACCCATTTTGTTATGTTCTCTCCTTGCTTTCTTTTTTCTACCTTAGCCGCCGGTCATTCAAGTGGCGCAAGGCCCGACGGACGACTCGGAAGGAAGAAATCGAACTACTAAAGGGCCGACTCCTCAAGTTGAAGTCACTTGTATGACCAGGTGAATCTGTATGTGAGTTGTGATCTCTATTGTTGAAGCCCGGGCTCCCTGATGATGCAGGGTCTGTTGTATGACTCTGGGCGTTGCATGATCCTCGATGCTGTACTCTTGACACTGGGAAGCGTCGTGCATGATACACAACCAAAACGTAGTGTCGCAATACTGCTCGAGACGAGGTCACGAGGATTGGATCCATTTCTGTATCATGTGTGCGTGTCTCTCCCCTTGCCTTGGCTTCCGAGTTCAGGAGTTCTATCGGGTGACCTTGGGGGCTCGGGTATCGCCCTGTGTGCTTGCCGCTTTTGTCAGCATCGGGTTAGGGAGTCTCTTACGGGCGATTGGGCTAAATGTAATACTCTCCAGAAAATAGTGCCATTGATTTTCTGTTACGGCGTCGGAGTCCGCCTCGTTCGATTATAGATAAATGTGGTTAGGAGTTGCGCCTCAAAGCACCTGTGGATCTGTGGATGGAGACAGCCCCGTTTTACGATAGGCGATCCGTTGCCCGATCGTGGAGTTGAAAGTAGGGAAGGCCGCGATCCTCGCTTGGAGGGTCCCAACGCAGGAAATATGGCATTGGCATAGAAAAGAAAGACACAGTGCAAGCCACATCAGGCCACATCAACTATCCTATGTCCATATCGTCTTCCGGACCAAACAGATCCCCATCTGGCGGAGCTCCCTCTGTGCCATTGAGTTGGATCACCGCTGGCATCTCGATGCCCTGCAAAGGAAGTGCATCCACTTCTTCCCTGTCCACTGCGTCCTCTCCGGGTTCACCTCCATCATCACCTTCTGCATCGTCCCCGGCATCACCCTCGTCCGGCTCAGGCTCACCAGCCTTGCGAAGCCTCGCCATCTCGATTATCTCGTCCTTCTGGCCCATCTTCACCTCGAGATCCGCGCGTAGCTTCTTCAGCGCATCCTCGAAGCGTTTACGGATCAGAGGGTTGCCCGTGCTCGCGACCTCGGCTTCCTTCTTGCGCACGGCGAACTCGAGGTCGGCGATCTCCTCGTTCAGGAGTTGTCGCGCCTGCTGCGTTTCGTCATCGTCGTCGTCGTCTTCTTCGTCCTCATCCTCGCTCTCGTCTTCATCGTCTTCATCATCTTCTTCCCCTTCGAGCTCTCGATCGAGCTCCGCGGCGAGCTCCTCGTCGATGTCACCGTCTGCCTCGCCATCTTCGCCATCTTCATCACTATCATCGCCGTCGGCCCCTCCGCCAGGTGTCCCTGCATCGCCGGGCTCGGAATGACCTCCAGGTGTTTGTGCCTCTAATACATCGTCCGGTTCGATAAACTCAGAGTCCGACAAGTCGGGATTTACGTTGTCCAGGACCTCTGGATAGTGCAGTTGAACGAGAGGCGCGGGGGATCGACAAAGTATGGACATACCGTATTTGACGTCGTCTGCCATAGCATCCTGTTCAAGGAGCCTTTCAACCTCCTGCTCAACGCTCTCAATTGTCCGTTTATTGACGCGTCTCCTGAAGCGCCGCTTTCTGACATGATGGAGGGCCGGAGTGATGCCGTGGGGCCAAATGAAGTCATCGATGTTGAAGCTCTTTTGAGCGCTCACGACCTCCTCGCTGGAAACCTTTTGTTCGACAAGAAGCATCTGTGTGCGTGTGAGATGATGAATCAGAAGCAGAATAGAAATGACAAACCTGGCAGATGTCGGCGACTTTGAACATTCTCTTGTTGTCGAGGGTCTTCTGCGCCTCAATCATACAAGGCAGATCGACGAGTTTTGATGAATACATATTATCGCCGATGTGGAACACGGCGCGACGCGAGTCTGCTCTGAGATGTCAGCCATTTTGGTGGACGCTTACTCATGGTCGTACCTTTGAACTTGAACCAGACATCAGGCGAGATTTCACGTGCCACCACCATTTCGCGTAGCTTGCCGCAGTCCTCTCCGGGGGGCATGCGAAGTATGAACTGTTCCTCGAAGGACAGCTCTTCGTCGTCGGAGTCGAGCTCGCGATCGTAGGGGCCAAGAAAGGACATGCCCGGGGCCAGGGCTGCGGCCTTTTCGCTCAATTTGAGCTTGAGTTTTGGTGCTGGTGCGGCCTTTGCCTTCGCCGAAGAACGTATTGGCCTCCCAGGAGTCGTGTCGCCACTGTCAGAGTACGCAGGGGAGCTCTGCCGCCGAGCGCGTAGAGTCGCGGCCCTTTGTGGTCGACCAGTGGTGGCTTGTGTGGCTTGGGCATTCGGGTTTAGTTTTGAAGGTCCTGCGATATCATGTGCACTAGGGTCGAGATCGTCGACAACGATGAGGTCATCTTCCATCAGTTGATTCACCGTAAGTTGCGTGCGGTCACCAGTGCTGGTGGTGGTTCAGTGGGAGGTGCGTAAGCACGTGATCCCTCTCCACCGCATTCGGTTGAGTCAGAGTAATCAAACCGCAACACGAACACCAACGTTTACTGTCAAGTTTGCTCAGTGCTTTTTACCGTGAAATGGACGGGTACGCATTTTCTGAATACTTGATTTAATGGTACTTGAAGTATTATCCAACATGTAGCCTCGAGTTCAATATCCATCAATTGATCCTCTCCGACCTCGCCGCCAGCGTGGGCGCTTCCAAAGATGACCCCGCAGACCCCACAATCGACACTTCTATTGACTTGATCACTTCCAATGTCACGACTAGAGCCATCTCTGAAGATGACGTGGATGTAAACGGCACCAACGCTGGCTCGGGAGACAGGGTCTTCATGGTGGGTGTTCCTCCGGCTTCAACGTGATTGTTTTCAACGTCGTCCGTAGTCCGCTTCGAGAGCGAGATGCAATATCGGGTTCGCGGAACTCTCTGTGAACATATCGGCTGCACTTCTCCCAAGTACAGTTTCTGTCTTGTTGGACATTCTTCGAGACATACCCTACATCGAGTTCGACATGAACCTGACATGGGATGGTAAGCCCCTTCTCTTGTTGTGGTCGATGAACATCCGAATGAAAATTCTCCCCAGAGTGGTCTTTACCTGATCAGTTGGCCTACTCAGCGGTTACTGCTCTTCTGAAACTTGCCGCGGTTCATTCAGAATATAGGGGTGACGTCATGACTGCCATTACGACCTTCACATCTGTCCTTGTCAACAAGCTACAAGGCAGTCCTCGTGAGTGTCTTCACTTTTCTATCGCGTCTGTATTATGAACATTGGGACAGCCTCCGAAATACTTACCCATCATGCCCTCTCGTTCCATGGTCTCTATCGGGCTATCATCTCCACCGAGTTCTCTTGGAATTATCATGGCTGGACTTCAATCTCTGAGCACCTCAATGTCCTCTTTGAACCCGGTGTTATCGAGCGTCTTAATCGCTCTCTGTTCAACGTTATTCAGGCTGAAGATGGTGACCTTGACGTCAAGAACTATGTCCAGGCTCTCCTTTCGCGCTACGTGATGAATGGTCGACCCCTTAATGGCTATTTTCTCGTGTGCTGTGTCGTAGAGGCTCAGTGGACAATGCTAGCGCAGGCTCTCTACCCGTCACAGACACCAGTCTATCCCAAGTCTGGGGAAGAGGTTGAAGCCGCAGCTGCTAATAAGGCATGGTCAGCTCTCACTCGGGACATTCCCCCTGAGACCGGTGCTTCTGAGCCGTGCCTGAAAAAGGCCCTGAAGAGGTCTCTCGAGTTATCCACTCAATCGTTTACCGACCTCCTTGTTCAGATTGAGGAGATGGACTCTGAGCCGTCACTTGATACATATGCATGGGAAACCATGTCCGAGAGCTTGGTACGTTTCTTGCTTCAGTTTGGTCGGTTGACACCTCAATTCCGGGCAGAAACTTGGCACTGTCTGTGTTATTGCCCTCCGAGACCTTGACAACAACCTTTTTTCGCGTCTCAAAGCCATTCTAAGCTTGGATTCGCCAATCGCCGATAGTCTCGTTCAAGTGGCTGCTTTGAAAGCCGTCACTGTGTTGGTACAGCAGTATGTTTCTCACTCAATTCTTGGAGCATCTCCGACTCGTGTGTAGTTTCCCCGAGACTGCCAATTCGCTGGTATCTCATCTACGACGCTTCATCACGTCACCGATACTCACATTCGAGAATGAGTTCATTAGCGAGTCTCGAATCCCCCCTCCGTTATTCTCAGCCGCCAAGTGTCTTGCCCTATGCATCCAGGTACCTTCTACTTGTTTTCTGCGCATTCTCTTCTCATTCAAGATAGTTGGCACCTGGTGATGACCTAATTATGTCGAACATGTATTCACTACTTAATCACGTCGCCGCAACGAGCAAAGAGGTTCACGACCTGCCGCATAGCACTTCGCCCAACGGCCTCTTCTCTAGTTTGGATGGCGAATACACCATTATACATGCAGATCGCGCCACTTTACATTCCCTCGATACAGTTGGTCACGGCCATACGGAGGAGGAGAGAAGACTCATTACCACTAGCACGATATCGGTGGTATCGAGACTCGCCCTTGAATTCAAGCGTGATGATGTGAGTGCTGCTTTTTTGGCATTGACCGAATCCTAGCTGAGTATCTATTATATAGGCAACAAAACTAACAATTGCGATGCTTATACAACGGCTCCAGATTTCTGAACCATATGCTGAGGCTGCCATCGCCCATAATCTCGTAGATCTGGCATTGAAGGCTCCTGAGTCCTCATTTTTAGATGTCATAAAGGCATTCTCCTCTCTCAGTCTCACCAAATATTCCGAAGATCCAAGGTTCTCGAACAATATGGTAAAGCTTCCTCTCAGTCTTGCTAGATTTGCCTAAGAACTTTATTACAGATTCTGGCTGCACAAACTAGGCTTGCCCACGAGCTGGATCAAAGACCGGAGTTCTATTATATCTACTTGCAGGAACTCCTTTCGTTGTTCGGAGACAAGGGAATTTCCATCCAAAAAGCCTCCGTTCAGAACCGCCACATGAAGGCAGAAGACCTGTCCGAACAGCTTGTCTCTCTCCTCCTACCCATCGATGCGCTTCTGGGTCATGCCGACCTCAATCCCCGCTCCGGTTCATCTTCCGAACTGGTAGCCTTGTTCCGTAACATGTGGTTCCTTTGTACTCTCTTCCAGTTTACCGTTGCGGACGAAAAAGATGGGTCGGCGACAGAATGGCGCCGTCCCGCATTGTCCCGCATCGCCGCCAAGACGCCTGCCTTGGTTCTGGAAGAAGCCCATGAACTGCTCGTTAGCGATATTGAATTTAATTCATCGATTCGGCTTGAATACGCGCATAGTGTGAGATCCTCCCGCATGTCCATCGTGTATTGCGCCTAACCATGGAATAGGTCATGCCAAAACATCGCGGCTTGCTGAACAAGTACCTACCGTATCAGCACGCCGAAGTTCGATCCTTGTCTCCTGGAGAAGTCATTCTGCTTCTGGCCATGCACGATGTGGAAGGATTGCGAGCAGCCTCTGGCCTTCCTTCATCTCTTGTGCTCTACTTCACGAACAGTAGCATTAACAGCCGTACCGAGCTAAGCGCATGCATGGAATCCATGGCCGATAAGGTACGGGAAATAAAAAACATCCATCACAACGTACAGTTACACCGTGTGCAGATTATCACAGATGCAATTCAGGATTTGAACCACCAAGGGCAGACCCAATCATTACCGGGGGAATTACTCGGTGAACTGCAAGTCCTCCTAACCGGCAGCACCCATCGCGTCGCCAAGGCACGGGCAGTAGCATCCAAATATCTTCATAGACTCATCACGTTTTTCCCGTCGCTCATGTGTGATCCTCCTCTCGTCTTTTCTATCCTCGAGGTTCTCACGCTGCTCCGGCGTTCATGTGAGGGTGAATACCTGGACGAGGTATGGCCTTGTTGCCGCTCCACGTTCTCTTTTTGTTTACACGTCGTTATAGTATAATCCGGTCTACGAGTTCCACTCGGATCGAGTCGACATAACTCTACAGCTTCCTGATGACTACAAGATCAGGGATGAAATTCTCGTCAACCTCCAGCGTAATTCTAGTCGATGGTTCGAGCTCGGACTCAGTCGTGCTCCCATGGAACTACAATCTACTCTTCAGGTACAAGCCCCCACCCTTTACCGTACGCTGTGCCAAAGCTTACCATTCTTCTAAGAAATATCTCGCTATAAATCAATCGCTCTCACCCATTGACAGCGTCGACCTCGGTGCTTCAATCGCCGAGAATTATGGGAAGGCTATTGGCCCTGTAGAGCGGAAGCTCTGTACGTATTGTCGAAGACGCTTGTTCAATCTTTTGACTATTTCCCAGCTTCCCTTGCCGCGCTTTCTAAACATAAGCCTGATCGTGCCAAGATCGTGACCAGTCAAATTGCTTCAAAGGCGTATTTCACGGGAGAGATAGCCGGTCTACGCCTTGCTGGGCGAGGAGGTTAGCACTTTCACACTATTCTTGTCCCGCTGATCTTACCCACGGTGGTCCCAGGGAAGAACCTCCAGAAGGCAACAGACGACCAGGATCCAGTCCCTGAAATCTCGGCACTCCGGGAAAAGATGCACTCGGCTCTTGCTGCTGTGCGCGAGAAGCGTAACTCGTTCACCATCCAGGACTTGAAACGGTTACTGTTCCGTTGCGCTTCATCACTTATCTCAGTGATCAAGGTAAGACGAGCCCCTCTTTCACATGCAGGGCTAATTGGCTTGGTAGTGTGATTATACATTGATGTACTACATGGTCGCTTTGCCCTTCGAAGTCTTTACTCCATCTGCAATCGCCGCCGGCATCGAGACATGGACATGGGTGATATCTGAGCGACCTGCGTTTGAGATTTCCATGATGGCGGAAATCAACTCGGCTTGGATGACGAGCATCAGGCTGGAAAGGGGCATTTTCTCAAAGACGCTTAAGTACTTGCTGAACCCTCTCCTGAGGTCGATAGCCGGTTGCTAACCCCCGCCCCCAGCTGTGACGACCCGTTTTATCATCCTATCGACTACGCGCCCACGGACAAAGACGTCATTGACCGTGCTACGAACCATGCCCGTCGACTGCTCTCCCCACATACGCTTGTCCTGCAAATGCTCTTCAGTAGACTACAGGCCGCAAAATTCCGCAAACCCGGGTTAATGCTACTCATCCAGCGCCTGGTCCTCCGTTCAGCAAGGGCTTATCGCTCGTTGAGGTAACAGACACCCTATATTCCCCAATATCCTGAGACTCATGCTTGTTGCAGCACGCATGCGTTAGCAAGGGAAGCTCGATTCTCCCTTTTAATCTTTGGCCTCGAAGCCCTTGGAAGTTCGAGACTTGATTCTTATTGCGAGCATACACTCCGAGAATGTCTTTATGCGGTTGCCTTTTCTTGGTTCTCTGTACGCCCTCAGTGAGTTAGACCTATTATCTGATTCCACGGCCCGTTTTCTCACTACGACAAGGTGGTCCCATGGCTCCAATCGCTTACAGATGGACGCCGACTCGAAGCTTCTAACCGAGTTCTTGTCTCTCCTTCAGGCGGACACCGCTCGACTTGCGCATGAAGTTTCAAGCCTTGGGCATGCTCAAGCAACGTCGTTGAATTCAAGTTAGTACATTTTTTCCTTTGACTGAGTGCGCTGTGTGAATGATCACATTTTTCATGCAGCATATGTTTCGCACATAAAAAGTCATAGCGTTCCTCTAAAATTGTTGGTGGAGAATGAACTTTTCAGACTCTCCGTTTGGTCAAATCCAGTGAACGATTCGAAGCGTGGCATCGATTATCAAACCAACCTAGAGAAGTCTATGACGGATGTGTGCCATTTCTAACTTTTTGTCGTTGCCATGGAATAACAGTGTCTATTACAGGAGACTTGGAAGAGCGCGATACGAGCAGCTTGGGAGATTGATCCGGCTATAGCGGTGAATTTCGTGGAGAGGTTCAAGCATCTCGTTGTCGGGAGGGAAGTTGGCGCCCTAGTCCGCTCACGACCACGTGAGGTCCTACATATACACGAAGCCGTTGAGCTCCTTGTGGGCGACAGGTTTGACGGTCGCCGGGATATCAGGGTGAGTCTCTTGAGACAAGGATTTGCGAGTCAGCTAAAAGCCGTCAGCAGTACCTCCTCTTCTGGGATCCTGTCCCTCCGATCATTGCTGCAACTTTCTTCGAACCCCGATATCGTGGCGATCCTATCGTCCTTCAATACGCTCACAGAGTGTTGGCTCAACATCCAGTTGATGTGACCTTCTTTTTTGTTCCACAAATCGTGCAAGCGTTGCGCTATGACGAGCTAGGTGAGTTGCCTCGTGCTCGACAGCTGGAGAAACTCAATATCACACAATATGCAGGGTATGTCAACCATTTTATTTTCGATACGGCCAGAATATCCCAGCTGTTCTGCCACCAAATCATTTGGAATATGAAGGCCAACTGTTACAGAGGTGACAGCGCCGAGGTGGTAAGCTCACTCTAGTTTTTGTTGCGAAGTCTATGAGTTTCGATGCATTTATTAGGAGGACCCGATGAAACCGATCTTGGACCGTATGATCCATGACATTGCGGAGTCCTTGTCTGGCTCGGAAAGGGACTTTTACGACCGCGAATTTAGTTTCTTCAACGAGGTGACGTCAATCTCTGGAAAGCTGAAGCCCTATATCAAGAAGCCAAAACCTGAGAAAAAGGTATGTCCCGAACCAGGTGAAGCGTACGGGACTGAGACTTGGTGGTAGGCAAAGATTGATGAAGAAATGGCAAAAATAAAAATCGACGTTGGCGTTTACCTCCCAAGTAATCCCGATGGAAAAGTTGTTGACATCGATAAAATGTCGGGCCGGCCGCTCCAGAGCCATGCCAAGGTTTGTACTTTCCACCCCCGTGATTGCCGTCCTGACTTGGTATCATAGGCACCGTTTATGGCGACGTTCAAGGTGCGAAAGCAGCTGGTGGTCATTGATGCCGACCCCGATTCCCTGATCGCTGGCGACGGTGGAGAGGAAGAGCGTCGCACGGAACAAGACGTTTGGATCCAAGCAATCTTCAAAGTCGGGGATGACTGTCGGCAGGACGTGCTTGCGCTTCAACTCATCGCTATGTTCAAGAACATTTTCACGCGCGTGGGGCTGACGCTCTATCTCTACCCTTACCGTGTGACAGCCACTGCACCCGGGGTAAGTTCAACTCGTCTTCGTGGTTCTATGCGTAAGGTCCAATACAATTGCAGTGCGGTGTTATCGACGTCGTACCGAATTCCACCTCGCGCGACGAAATGGGTCGAGCAAAGGTCAACGATCTCCAAGGGTTTTTCGTTGCCAAATACGGAGGAGAGGACACAATCGCGTACCAGAGAGCTCGGCTGAATTTCATTCAGTCGATGGCTGCCTACTCCGTCGCATGCTACATTCTTCAGATCAAAGACCGCCATAACGGCAACATCATGATTGACGGAGAGGGTCACATCGTTCACATCGGTTCGTCCCCCCCTAATCGCAACAGAATATGTTCTGAACAACCAATCTAGATTTTGGTTTCTTGTTCGACATAGATATGTTTTTCCCGATTATTCTCCTCGCAGCACGTACTGACAGAGAAGCATGCACGTCCCGGCGGCGTCAAGTTCGAGCCTAGCTCGTTCAAGCTGAATCACGAAATGGTCGTGCTGATGGGCGGACGAAACTCGCAAGGCTACGCGCTCTTCCAACAGCTCTGCGTGGCCGGCTTCCTCGCGCTGCGCCCACATGCGCCGCAGCTCATAGCGACGGCTCAGCTCATGCTCGGGACGGGCCTCCCTAGCTTCAAGGGCGAGCCCACGATTCGCCGACTGCGCGACCGCTTCGCGCTTGGGATCAGCGAGCGCCAAGCCGCGGATTTCATGCAAGCCGTCGTCAAAAACGCGCACGAGAACGTGCGCAGCACTGTATATGACGAGTTCCAGCGGGTGAGTTCACAACTCGGAGCCTTCTCGTCACGTGTAGCCACTTACAACCCGGTTGATGCGTGCGTTATAGCTGCAAAACGGTGTGTCTATTTGCATTATGATACCTTCCAGAACGGGCCTAGCTAACCCTTCGCAGGTATCCCGTACAAGTAGGTGGCCTACTGATTTGCGAGATTTGTTACACGAGAGGTTCTGTGCTCGTTATCTACCCCAAGGAACTATATCTTTCGCGGTACTTTTGACCCAGCTGATATGTACGATACGATACATCTTCGTCACATTGTTGACTTTGTCAATCAATTCGCATCATAAATCTTGTCGAGATGATTTTTGCCATTACTTTCCAGCTTCCACACAGAAGCCAGGCATAGTCCCGGAGCCATTGTTCATATTCAGAAATAAGGTGTAAGTGATGTCGGTATAAGCTAACATGTGCGCTGTGGTATCAAGAGCAGACGTAAAAATGTCTACGGAACAAGCAAGAAACCGCAAGTTCATTTCAGTAGGGTGAAGTGTATGTAACAGTCCCGTATCGCGATTGCGTGATAAAAGATGAAAAGAGAAAGATGAATTGCGAAAGTCCTGGGTTAAATTGACGAAAGTAAAGGGCAAAGGGAAATTTTTAAATAAAAAGCTCAAGACCTTTTCAACGAAGCATTAGGTCATGGGTCGTGCAGGATCGTGCAAGGAAGTTAGGGTGTTAGCAGTTCGTAATTGGAGTTGAGCAAGATATCTATGGATGCGACAAGGCGCGCCATGAAAATAAATGTGAATGATAAAAAAGAAATCTAGGTCAATTTATGATGGGCCACTAAACGCTGGACTCTGAGGTGGCAGCGGTGGGAAGGACGGAGGGCATGCTATGTGAGCGCATGGATGCGAGGGTAGGCGGCACGGGTGTAGTAGGAGATGAGTAAGGAGAGCCAATGGGTGTACGACGGCCGAGCGAAGTCGCAAGACTGAGGTTAATTGGGCTGGGCAGGGGGCGCGTCGGCATCGGACTCAACGGCGGAGGTGCATTCGAGCAGCGACGAGCACGGAGGAATTTGAAGGGCATTGTGCAGGAGACACGTTGTTTGCTGTCTGGCTGAGAGTAAAGCCACGTAGCAGTGAGGACGACGCTCGCGCCAACAATGAATGAAGCCGTGATATGGAAATGGAAGAGCCCAACGGAAGCGAGGAAGGATATTACAATCGACAGAGACGTAGCAAAACCCTTCATGATGTTGTCGGCATACTTGATAACGAGGGCGGTAATGAGTCCTCCCAGGACCTGGGTGAGTACTGTCGCCCAGGCCCATGGTGTGAAATTCGCAAACAGGTGCGTGATGGAGGGAACACTGTGCGCAGGGGCGCCAGGTGAAGGTGAAGGCGCCATGATGATGGGAACGAGCGCCGGAAGCAGTGAGAAAAGGGAAAGTTGCACGTTGCGCACCCAGAGGTCCGCAGTCGAATTCTTGATCACCATCTCAAAGTACACCCCGGCTAGACCAGACGTAAAGCAGGCGGCGGCGACCGCCAGGAAGCCCTTGAACGGTATCATGGTGTGCACATCAGCAGATGGCCCATCACCGGATGGGTTTTTGGCGACACTGCTTTGGATTTGGACGATACCCACGCCAATTGCAAGGAACAAAAGGGCGACCCACTTGAGAGGGGTCAACTTGCGGCGGAGGAGGACGACGGAGAACGCAGCAGTGGTGAGGATTTTCATCTGGTAGGAAACTTGGAAGGTAGCAGCTTCCAAGTTAGAGGCGGCGACAAACTGAAGATTATTCTGGATGACTGTTCGGAAAAGGTGTGAGGGTAGTCGCATCAAGATGGTAGGGGTATGACTGACCATAGAGTATAGCAGGGATAGACAACTTCCAGCAGTCGGGCCGAAAAACCTCCTTTCCGACAATTCTACACCGCTCTAGGAATATCTTGGGATTGAGCGGAGAACTGGCTAGACGGTTCGGGAGGGGGGAAGGAAGGGCGAAGGCATGCTGAGACGAGTTCGGTCGTACCCGGATCAATGCAATAATAAGTGATATGAAGCCCTTTAGAAGCTCGGTCGCAAGGACTGCAGATGCTGCGGAATATGCCCGTGATGGGGGCATAGAGACGCGGGAATAATGCATGAGCAGTGAAAGGGTAGCATTCTGGACTGCTAGGGTGACCAAGCTAGGAAGGAAACACGTCAGAACATGAGTTTGGTTAGCCAAAGGACCAAGAACGGGTAAGAGCCCGTAATTGGAGATTGGCCGGTGAGGAGCAAATGGATGACATACGAGATATACTTGAGAGGCACACCACAGAGGGAAGGGGCCGCAGTAGGAGCTGCAGCCGGTTGTTCAGTGTGATCCTTATCGGTGACAGCATCGAAATGGATGGATTTTAGAGAGGTTTTCCCGTTCCAGAAGAGAAGTTTAGAGTCGGGAAGAGCCATTCAGAGGGAGATAAAGGCAGAGATACTATTGAGACCGTGTTCTGCGTCTCGTTCCGTGCGGCGTGGAGTTGCGTAGGTGTAGTGGGGAGAGAGGGAAGGGAAAGAAGAGGGGAGGGGAGATGGAAGGGGGGAAAGAGGGTTAAGCGGGAGGAGAGCAACCAGGAGTGAGAGTGAAAGTGTGAAACCAAACCGAGGACACGACCACGAGCGCTCGTTTTGCCCAGTCGCGTTGACCCAATTTTTAATAAAATATTTTTTTGTTATCGTGCCATTCCTCCGTGGGAATAACATTCCCCTGGAAACGGATGACGTAATCACACTGTCGCTCACTTCCACCCCTGACCCAGACTCATGCCCTCCTACTGACGGAGAAGTTTCTTATACCGTTTCACCAGCGCCTTTGCATCAGTGACAACCTGTAGCGGGAACATTGGATGATCAACGTTCCTTGCTTCAACTCGTTCATCTGCCTTTTTACCTTCTCCTGTTCACACAGCATCCTCAGTTCAGTCTTGACCTTCCGCAGCAGTCTGCGGTGTGCCTGAGCACGTTTCATGGCGGTGGCCTCGACTACGGTTTGTTAGAACAGCTATATGGCAGTCCAAAGACAGACAGAGGGGACGTACCGAGTTCGCTGACTTCATTCACATCCTCCTTACGCTGTATACCACTAAAATCGACCACCCTTGCCTCGTTGACCTTGCTCTTTTGGAGAATAGACTTTAATTTTGTGGCTTCGTAAGTCTAATAGAATGCTTACGCGTCGAGTCTTCCATTCTAATGCGGCATTAACGACGGCCTGTGCGTTGATGCATCCTTCATCTTGCATGTTGAGGGCGTCTATCTCCAACTTGGATCTGAGTTGTGTGCGTCAGGTTACATACACGCGCGGCGGTGCAGAGATACTCACATATATGCGTTCATCTCTTCGACCAGCGCGTTAGCATGCCCGCGGAACTCGGCAGAAAACGTCGCAAACTGCCGCTTGAAGTCGGCCTGGGAAGCTTTGTGAGCCTCCTCTATCTAGAGGTTGAATATCTGAGATTTCCCTTGGTTTTTTCACACTTACGCCGAATCTTCTGAAGGATGATCAGATATTCCACGCTATCACTGATGGGAGAGGTCAACCGGGTCATCGATGAGAACAAATGTTTGAAATTGACCCACATCTCCTTTTCCCTGTCATCGGAAATCTCTGTCGCACTTGACATCTCATCGTCGGATCCTTCTGCTGGTGGTGGCAGGGCTGGAACACGCTTCGAAGCTATTGGCCTCATCAGTAGGAATATTCTGGATTACCACCGTAAACTCACTGGATGCGGTCTGTTTACTAGACATCGGTGGTGTGGTGTATGATGCTCTTGCGGTGACCCAAAGGGCACACGAGAGTCGGACGTGTTTTTGGTCACATGATGAGAGACTATGAGCACGTGATTTATAATAAGCAAGCGGGACACGACCGACGCATATTCGTATTCGATTCACATACAGTTCATATCACTTTTCCCTACAGCCTTTAGACGTACCATTGCCCCGCGGGATGAACATGTCATACAGTACTAGTGCACATCTGCCATTTTCGTCCATGGTAGGGTTTATTTAGATCTGCCGCTTGGGCCTTGACGTATCTCTTTAATTTCATATGCAATAGGGGCAGAGTGATGCGAGCACGAGTTAACATGTCATGTCAGGGCTGTATTGGTTTCGTTCGTCTCTTGGTGGTAGCCCTGGACCTGGACCGTTCACCTTGGCGTGACGCGTCTGAGCGCCTAATATGTCACACTGGGCCACCGATGACCGATCAAGCTCGATCAAGCTTGGCGCTCCACTTACATGTGTAACGTACGAGTGGCCAGCCACGAGCTATTGTCGGGCGCTAGACGCGACAAGCTCCACGCGCAGGCACATCGGTTCATCCTGAATATCCCCATAGGGTACAGTATTCCTTGACCGTTACACTAGGGGAATTTCCCCCTCCGGCTTCGTGCGTCGCCAAGCTAGTGGCTGTGGCCGCCCATTGGTCATCAAAGGCGATTAGGGGAACCGAGTCCGAGAGATCTGTGCCCTGCACCCATAGCATGATCCAGTTAGCCAGTGCATGTGGATTGCATCGATGATGGACGTACGTAAACCCAGTCCCGCTTTCAGCATCCTCCACCCCTCCACCCCTTATATTTAATCCAGATCGACGACACGTCCCTTGTTGGATCTCTTCCCTTATCAGAACCCCCACCATGACCTGGCCCCTACCATCCCCCTCCCTCTTCTTCCTCTCCCTGACGCTGCTACTCGTGCAACATGCTGTCGTTCCAGTCGAGGCTCAAGCTCAGGCCCAAATTCAGGCTCCTGCCTGCCTGCCCGCCGCGATGGGTGTTTGGAATTGGGTTCGAGACCATCTCCTGTAACCGGCCTCCTATAACCAGATCATATATTGGCAGACATACAATAGCCTCAATCAATCTCCTTGCCAGACAGCTGCCTATCTCGCAGCCCAATGCAATGGTGGACGTACGTCCGTCCTAACCTACCCGCCTCGTAGGAACCTCATTGACACTTCGCCAGAATTCACGATCCAACAAATTCCTCAAGGAGGCAATTACACGGGCCCCTCCGGGTCCGACGCCGGCGACGAATGCAGATGCAATTCGGTGTATTATTCATTGATCAGCGCGTGCACTGGTTGCCAGAGGGGTGTCTGGAAACCGTACGTCCTGGTCCCAGATGTATCATGCTCTGATTCTCGGTGACACTTATCCCTCAGCTATGACCAGTGGTATGCAAATTGCACCACCATCTCCCCCATGTCAACGTCTGTGCTCCACCGTGTATTTAGCCCGTGCACTACTGAACAGCTTTTGGTGAGCAGGTTCCCTCAGAGCATAGATAACAACACCGGCGTGCCCGCTTGGGCGTTCGTGAACGTTTCCGTATGTCCCATTCGCCATTTTCGTGGTTATACATTCTTCTTATTCTTGGGTTTGGTCAACAGGACACTGTACCTTGGGACAACGTCACGGCCTGTGCGGTAGGCGACAACCCCGAGTCTGCTGGTACTTCTCGCCCGCCATTCGCACCGACGTTCGATGAGGGGGATGCCGTCCGTGTCGGCGTGATTGCCGGTGTGGCGGTAGGATGCACAGTTGCAGTCCTCGTGATTTTCGGGACGGGCGCGTGGTTCTTTTGGCGCCGTCGTCAACGGCGACGTCTGCAGGCCCGCCCAATTAGCCCCCAGTTGGAACAGTATGCCATTGCTGAACAAGAGGGCCATCACGCGATCACACCTTGGACGCCGAACTCGGACAAGAAATTTTACGTGCGTGCACCGCAGTCCGCGATCTCTTCGCTTCTCTGAATGCGCGCTGATGCTGTTTGCCTCGCCACCCCGTGGTGTCCGTTCGACATACAGAATCCTTCGGACCCAAGCACCTATCCAGATCCCGGAGTTTTGCCGCCAGGCACCGCGGGCCCGGCGGTAATTAATTCGGCTGAAGCGGTGAAGGATTCATCAAATCCCAACTCCATAGACCACAGCGCAACAGAATACTCGGGTGAAAACTCAGGCCCCTACTCAAATCGCTACTCGGGTTACCCCGAGATATGACCTCTATCTGTCACTCCTGTCCACATGCAAAGGGTCTGAACAGCGCAGCTGTCCCAGTGCTGGACTTGTTCGTTCATCCATCGTACTGTAATCCTTGTGTCATTATCACCGCATCTCATGGAAAGGAAAATTCGCATTATTGCGATAGTGTACGGTTACACATTATTCGGGTTATTATTCAGACTGCCTAGGTGAGCTGTGGGTTCTCATCGATGACGTGCCTACACGCTCTTGGCCGGCATACGTGTCTAATTAGGAAGGAGGAAAGCGCCCAGGATCAACGGATCTGTGGGGTGGGTACAGTACAGCGCCAGGCTCCAGCTCCAGCGCCACCAGCCAGTAACGGGATGGTTGGGCGTCGTGCTGGGCCTTCTCGTTTTGGTGTGACCGGATAAAATCGGTGCCGGTTACCCCTGTCTCAGTAGTCAGCCAAATACATGTTCCAGTTCAATCTTACTCCATGCATTTGGTGCCATCCCAATGCAAGGACTCTACCTCGCGGTGAAGGATCGCGGTCATCATTATAGACTTGACTTTATTTTTCAATCGCCAACGAGAGTTTGCAGCACGGCCAATATAACGTCGTTGTATATTGGATAGGCTCAGGGGGTGAAACATGATCAGTCAGCAAAGCTACAGCCATTTCAATCGGTTTCAAACTGTGCGAAGAATGTGATCCTTGTGGAGAATTGCGGTCCTGACATGACAATGAATAACGTTTGTGATGCTCCAAGAGCTTGAGCCTTGAGCACATGCAGGGGCCAGAGAATAATTCGGCATCAAAGGAATATTCATCGTGATCTCGGAGGTGTAACATTAATAATGTGTCACAATAACGAGGCTAGGCCTCCAAGAAGGAGGTCGAGATTAATTACTTCAGTAGTGGCCGGGTGGCCCCAGCTGGTGGTGGGCTCATAACTTCCTATTTTGGGTGTCCATTCAAGTCGCCGACGCTCGAAAGCAAATGTTGTCAGTATGTTTCAAGAATTAGACGGCGACCATGACTAGATGAACGATACACAATCTCGTCAAGCTGCCTCGACATTCAAGAGAATATGGTTTACGCCTTTATTATGAGGACACAGAAATCCAGAAAGTTGACCATCTGTATTACCGTGTGTGACAGCATGAGTTCTGTTACCGTAACCTCCGCACGCTTTGGATGCTAGTTTGGACGAGTCCCGCCGTTTGACATCCCAGGACATTGATCGCAGCGTTTCACACTGCCAAGTCAGCGACTCGGGCTTCTCGGAGAGGCAGCCCGTCTGTGGGGATGGGATGATAGGAGAACGTGCAGATTACAGGAAGTGTCCCCTGAAACTGGCTCTGGGAACATCTGGGCGACGACGCAGGGCGCAAACCGCGCAATAGCGGAATCAATCGCAATTATTTATGGATCATCATATTCTGGTTGTCAAGATGCCAATGTCATCACTGGCAAATCTATGCAATCATGAACACTGATGCACTGATGTACCGAACAATGGCGCTTTCTGGAAAAAGGTACATTGTATGATATGAAGAAAGTACGGTGCCCTGATGCTTCTGCTAGTGATGGGCACACCCGTTCGGGCCCTGCGGTCCGATATATTCGCATCGCGGGTTCTCGACGCGGCCGCGCTCCGAGTCCCATCACGTACCATCCCTAGACTCAATTCCACCGGCTGCCGCATTTCCTACCTAGTTCGTGCTTTGGCCATCGCCCTGGTCTCGACCATAGCAACACTCCCTTGATCTCGTCCTCATCATCCGGGGATACTTTCTCACCAAGCGCCACATTCATAGAGATGCGCACCGTTTCATCGAGCTCCCAGACATCAGCATTAGGCGTCAGCCAGCGCATCAGATGTGTGCCATGTGGTGGCGCTGGAGCGGTGGCTGCATTAGAAGTGCATAGACGGATTTGGAAGTACTAAAGTACTCTCATGCGCTTCACAATCTATGCGAAACGCGGATTGCAGGGAGGACAGGTAGAAGATGCGTGTCGCTTGGACGTTGTTCACAGCACCTTCTACACAAATGAGGATGCTTTGTGGGATTTCAAAGGATCTGGCTTGTATCCAGAGAATGAGTACTTTGGCCATGTACGGGATGAAGGAGGCCCTCTGGTTGCGGGGCCTCCTCTCCGGGATCTTTGGTGCCATCCACGAGGCCATCACCACGTTCTCCGACAACCAGGCCGCCATTGCGCTCACGCGAGACCAGTATCATGACCCCATCAAGCATATAGACGTGCGTTATCGTTGGATCCGGTGGGTTATTGAACAGGGCTCGTTGCGCCTCGTGTATTTCCCTTCCAACAACATGGTTGCCAACGCGCTCACCAAGGCTCTGCCCTCCACAAAGGTAAAGCATTTCATTGCATGACCTAGACTGCTAGCAAAATGAGGGGGAGTGAGCTCGGAACGGAACAGTCTGATGCTCCGGACTTTGGTTAGATAACACCCGATCACATACGCCTCACCTCATGTATATGCTAACCCGGCCCTACTACGCCACTTGCTCCACTGGACCTTTACAGTACTCGCAATTGACTTCTTACAGTTACCCGATACGTCCGGTGCCCGGAGCGTTACGTAGTCTTTACGCACGCATAGTATAAACTTCAGTAGTTAGTGATCTCCGCCTCGGTTCTTGTGCTATCTGCGCACGCTGTTGCTGAGTAGTATACACTATTGCGTTGTCTTCGGCAGACAATCATTATATTCCAGTGTGCTAACTCGAACTCACCAAGCTATCGGCGTATCGCCGCAACGTTGTTTCAGGTTATGGGCCCGGCCCTGATGTATTGCAGCGCTCGCTTTGATATGATCTTATAATAATTGGAGATACGAACAACGTACTAAATACGAACACGAGTCGATCTCACTGAGATTGATCGAGCTCGCCCGACTCGCATGCATCTTGAGCACACAAGAATAGCCAGAAATTCCCCTCATTAGCTTTCTTCCATTTCCTTGGACGTAGACCCGGAGGTTTATATACGATAAGGCTCCCTGTGTGTTTGCCTCAGGATGTAGCCCTGCGCACTCGCTCTCTTGGACTTCGCGAGAAACATACTGGTGTTTGTAAGGGTGATTTTGGGTTCTTAAACGCCATGATTGACACTTTTCAATTGAAAGGTGTCAGCTTCTGATCACATGATGAGATGAGAGAATTTAATCACGTGTGTGCGACGGGGAATTCGTTCGACCGACAACGTTAACAGTTGCGCGATTCGCTTCAGTCTGTGTTGTCAAGGTGACCCTGAATTCAAAGCTTTGGATTCGTACCAGGTCGATCTTTTTTTTTTCTCGAGACTTCGACGTAACATCTGAACTCCGCGGATGAACAAGCGGTCTTCAGTGCACATTTTCCCATTCACCACTTTGGCGTCTCCAGTAGATTTGGGGCCTTGGGGCTTGTTTCAGGGCGTATTCGGTTTCTTTTTATTGTGTTTTTAGAGCGAATTTGATGCTGGCACGCGTTAGAATGTCAGTTACAGTAGGCTAGTCCAAGGGTTTGAGGCTTTCCCCGTATGTAGCCACAGTGTGGCGCGAAGGGACGGGCGCATGATGTCAAATAGGGGGCTAAGCGCCAAGGTTGGCTGCGGGCGGCTGGCCACGAGCCTACGGTGCTGGATGCGACACATCCCATGGCAGCTCATTTGGGCTTGCTGTGCAGTACTGTGCAATGCTGTATCCCCATTCAGTGGGACTTCTCCCGTGCGAAGTCCGAGTTGACCGACTGTTGGCCGAGACTACCGATTCGCTAAAAGCGCTCAGTGGGGCAATCCTTGATACAGCGCTAATATTAGTCTGCGCCCTGAATCCTGGCGTTTCTGCGCTCATTGCACTCTGGGGGCTATGCAGCACAGTAATGCTCTCTAAGTGAACCGGTGGGATGAACATGCCCGGACTGTGATACGTAACCCCAGGCCCTCCCGCTTCCAGTCAACACCCGTTTTATTCCATCTGGTCATCATGTCCCTTCTTCGATCTCAACCCCCATCGTCCGATCCTCCATCATGTCCCGGTCCCTGCCCCTGCTATCGCCCTCCGTCCTTCCCCTCCCTCTGATGCTACTGCTTATGCAGCTCGCCGCCATACCCGTTGGGGCCCAGGTCCAGGCGCCTGCCTGCCTGCCCGCCGCGTTGGGTGTTTGGAATTGGGTTCGTCCATCGTCTTCTGTCCATGAACAACCCCCGATGACCTGATCATTCATTGGCAGACGTACAACAGCCTCAATCAATCCCCTTGCCAGACAGCTGCTTACCTTGCAGCTCAATGCAATAATGGGCGTACGTTCGTCCCCGTCTTGCGTGCCTCGTGGGAACCTCACTGACACTTCGCCAGAATTCACGATCCAACCGATTCCCCAGGGAGCCAATTACACAGGCCCATCCGGGTCCGACGAGAACGACACATGCAGATGCAATTCGGTGTATTATTCGTTGATCAGCGCGTGCGTTGGTTGCCAGAAGGGAGTCTGGATGTCGTACGTCCTGACTCTAGGCACGTCGTGCTTTGATCCCTGTTGACACTCATCCTCAGCTACGACCAGTGGTACGCAAATTGTACCGAAGTCACACCCGTTTCAACGTCCGTGCCCTGTCGTGTACCAAGCCTATGCGTTACTAATCAGGTTTGGTGAGCAGGTTCCCTCAGAGCATAAACAACGACACCCGCGTCCCCGCATGGGCGTTCATGAACGTCTCTGTATGTCCTACTCGCCTCCCCTACCTCCTTGCATTCTTCTCATTCTTGACTTGAACCCGTAGAATTCTCAACCATGGGACAACGTCACTGCCTGTGCGGTAGGCGACACTCCCGAGTCTACTGGTGACTCTCGCCCGTCATTCGCACCGAAGTTTGATGACGGGGATGCCGTCCGTGTTGGCGTAATCGTTGGCGTGGCATTAGTCTGCACGGTCCTGGTCTTCGTTCTTGTCGGGACGGGCGGATGGTTCTTTCTGCGCCGTTACCGACGGCGACGTCAGCCGTACTCCAAAGCCAGGTCCGAGTCCCCCTCGGCCGAGCGCCTCACGGCGAACCGAGAGAGCGGCAGATACACAGTCCTGGCTTGGACGCCGGATGCTGACAAGAGGCTTTATGTGCGTGCGCAGCCCCTTGTAATCTCCTTTCGTTTCTCGGTGTTGACGAGCCGATGCTGGCCTCCCCACCACGTGGTGTCTGTGCGGCATACAGGATCCCTCAGACCCCAGCACACATCCTATCCTCGGAACTTTGCCGACAGGCGCCTTGAGCCCGGCGGCAATCAATTCAGCCACTTCAGCGAAGGGTCCAACCACCCCCCAAAAGAACCGCCCTACAGAATACTCAGGTCTCCCCGAGCTATGACTCAACTCCTTTCATTTCACCCCTTCCACTAGCCGGAGCGAAGGCAACCATCTCGACATGGGACTTTTTATTCGTTCATTGGTTATACCGTACTGTAATCCTTCTTTTGTACCACTGGACGGAAACGTCGCACTGTTAGTGTACACTCGTCTACTACATGAAGTATTTTTATGACGCCAGGGCATGATGTCCGAGAGGCTGTGAGGTCCCACCGATGTTGTACTTACCATTCATGGCTATTGGCAATAGTGCATTTCTGCACACATGTCTGATTAGGAATGCGCGGTCAGGTCCGACTCGCTAAATGTGGTTAGGTGGATGGGTAGAGACTGGCACGTTGTATCAGTATAGTAACATGACGAAAGGAATGGCTACGCGTGGTAGGTTTCGTTTTGTTGGAATCGGATTGTCACGGTGCCAGCCTCAGTCGGCGTCAGTAAAGACATTTTCCCCACTACTTGTATCTCCTGTAAGATATATACGTCGATACACTTCTCGGCATCGCGGCACAGTGATGGCAGTCATGATTACCGACTTGACCCTGTACTTTCAATTGCCAGTAAGAGTGTTGTGTGTGGCACAGCAATCATACCATAACTGTCGTTGGGATTTTCATCAATGATTGATAAGCCCGGAACACGTCAAGAAAAAATTCCAAGCGACGATCTTCCGAATCCATCGGACTCGTCAATATCGTTCCGTTGTTGCGCTTTAACCTCTCCTGGCGCTGCTTGCTTGAAGTAGGCGGTCGAATTCGGGCCGAAATTAAACATTCAAACCCTTCCCCTTGCGTCATCATGCATCATGCATCATGTCTCGCAATTCTCTGGCTTAAGCCACCTTGATCAAACTATTAATTGCAATCCCCTTGCGTTCGCCCGTGTGGTCAAGGGTTCACGTGGGAATGGATCAACTGTAATGTTGAGATTCAAATACGGGGAAATCAAGCCGCACCTGTGGAGAATGCCAGAAAGGTCCACAGATCGCGGAACAGCCAAAGGGTCAATGGATGATGGTCGCCAGGGAAATCCCATCCAATCGCCAGGCTTCTTTATGGCCACTTTTTTTATAACCCTTTTATCCCTTTCACTAGGCTTGATTTTGTGCAGTCGTAGTAGTGGATTGGTGAGACGCCCAACATGGACTATGGGTCAAAATGGGAGCCACGGACCGCGTAATTGGTAGATCTACAGTCCCTGGACCTTTCCCAAGGCCCCACAGTAGTTAAACACCTAGTGTCGTCTTCGACGCTCATTTATCAGCTCAAGGCCTTCACAATTCATGCAAGGCACAAGTGAGCAATGGACGGCAGGGAAGACAGACAGAAGACGTGTTTTACTCGGATGTCGTTCGCAGCCGTGCCGTCGACACTAATCAAGTTGCTTTGGGGAGGGAACTGAGACATTGCGTTAGTATATCATTAAGCCGTTCACGAGAACGAAAAGGGAGAGCACACCTGACTTGGGCTGCCATGTTGGAGGATTGAAGCCTTCGCTTGGGCCTTGTAATTAAGACCACAAACGTCAGATGTGTGGGCCATCCAGAACTTGCGCGATAGATTTACAAGTCGGGCTTTGTGGGACCTGATCTATTTGCGTTGTCAGGTTCGCGCCGGCGGTTTTAAGTTCTAAAACATCGTGATTGACTCCTGTGAATTCCCGTATACGCGGGCTGGCTCACAACGTTGACATATCGGTTGATAACCCGAAAGCAACAAGTAGGATGGTGCTGAGGGACTATCACGGAGACGTACCTCTTTTTCGTTGCCAGTCCGTCGCATTCTAAAAACTTTTACGAGAGCCCATAAGTCTTTCTCAGATAGCGTGACCCTGGGAAGAGCCGAGGGGGGGGGTAAAGGTGGCAGGGAACGAAATCCACACTGTACTACAACTGGAGCCGTCGTGGTTCACATCTCATCCGCGGTTCCAGGCAAGTATGGCATCTAACCCTCTCCCACAGTTCGGCGTCACTCTCGTCGTCAAAGATAATGAGGGTTGAGTTGGTAGAGAGGCTACTGAAGCGGATTTCTGACGACAAACGAAATGTTGTGGCGACGGGGTACGGTACCAGCCAGAGTCATGAGCTGGCTGCTATATGTTCAGGAGCTGTCGTGGAGGTACTGCGGCGCGAGACTTGACCAGTTCAGTTTTCGTCAGCGCGGATGATCGTTAGTATTACATCACTGTTGTCACCGTGTATGAAGAATAGCATATGATTACAGTATCCAGACAAACGGCAGAACTGAGAGTCCCCGAGAAGGTTTGATCTGCGTGGAGAATCAACTTGTCCGATGAATTATGAGTTGGCAGGATTGCCAGGGAGGAATACCACCACGTGCATGCAGGGTTAGAGTCGTAAGTTGTTGGATCCGAGTGCTTCCGCCGAGACATGTCCGAGAAGAGAGTTTGAGACTGGATGCATAACTTAATAGTATACAGTTGTAAGATTGGAGAGAAGACAATTCACTGCGGAAGTGACTTTATTTTCGCATCCGTTTTATGTAAGATTATCGATGTAATGACACTATTTTCTAAGGTTGAATGACATGATGTTTTCTTATCGATCCAACCCCTCAGAGATATGGTAA
>Ga0307510_10001307_pt1 | contig 27203 bp, 27 predicted proteins | sample 12_EM_MG_FD_207224 | JGI IMG/M metagenome (GOLD analysis project Ga0307510, IMG submission 207224) | Populus trichocarpa ectomycorrhiza microbial communities from riparian zone in the Pacific Northwest, United States - 12_EM | ecosystem: Host-associated > Plants > Roots > Unclassified | place... | reverse complement strand
TGAAGTATTACTCAAGTAGAATACATGTAAAGGCTTTAGAATGTAGATACCATGTGGATTTCATAATTTATTATACTACCAAGCTCATAAGCCCCCTTCTGGCGAAGCCCCAAGCATTTACTCCTGCACTGTAGGCGCAGAGTAAAGGCTTGTTTCTATTGTGAAATCAAAGGACACCAAGCTTGCGTTTGTCGCAAGAAAATAGTGGACCACGCCAAAAGTGGCAAAACCGCTAATGGCAACACCCCTACTGTTCAGGGCCAAGGTCCCATTGACATGACCCCAGATGACATCTCCAGTTTCTTGACAGAACACATGGGCTTGCTTGATGAAGATACCAAGCTAAGCATTATCGAATCTCTTATGCCAAAGGATTTTCCTCAAGCCCCAAACTAGCTGCCATAGTTAGGGCATTCTGCCTTGATAGTGTTTTTGTAAATCGCTCAAATTCTGTGCAAATAAAAGTCGCATTTTCACACTATTGAGGGAAGGCAGAAGAAACAGTCCTACTTGACACTGGGGCAACCAAAAATTTTATTGACCACACAACTGTCGTTAAACTACACTTAGGAATGAAGAAACTCCCCTACCCCCACCCAGTATTTAATGTTGACAGAACCCTTAACTGACATGGAACCATCACTCATGCTTGTGACTTACTTGTTACTAAAGGCAACAAAAGGGAGGGTCAAAGATTCTTTGTCACTAATCTAGGACACGATCATCTCCTCTTTGGCTACCCCTGGTTTAAAGCATTTAAACCAGAAATTGACTGGGAAAAAGGAACACTCTTAGGCCCAAAAGTTCAGATGGAAACCTTACTATTCGGAACTCTCCAATGTGCAAAAACATGGGTCAAAAGCAAAATACCAGTTGATGAAGACCTTATCCTTGAAGTGCAACAAACTAGGTGCAATCTATGGTTGGGAGTAACCCCTTTAGAAATGAAGGGAGGCCCAGTGGAAGTCAATCGCACCCATACAGCAGTAGAAATGGCCCATAAGTACACAACGGAACATGGGAAGGAGGAAATCACCCTCCCAGAAAAATTCAAACATCACACAGCATTATTCTCAGATGAAGAAGCAAACAAATTCCCACCAACCCATGGTAAAGGAGACCATAAAATCATACTAATGGACACTGCCCCCACTCACTTCAATTGCAAAGTTTATCCACTCTCAAGGGATGAACAAAAAGCAGAGGATCAATTCATTGACAAAAACTTGGCCAAAGGATATATCACACCATTGGACTCCCCCTACAGTTTCTCAACCTTTATGGTCCCTAAGAAGGACTTGAAAGAGAAATGGTATATCATTGATTATCGCCCCCTTAATGCAGTCACCAGAAAAGATGTCACCCCACTCCCCAACCTCAAACAATGCATTGAAAACCTACAGGGAATGGAATTATTCAGTAAATTCGACATCTGCTGGGGTTATAACAATATCAGGATACGCAAAGGGGACCAATGGAAAGCTGCTTTCAAAACCCACCAAGGATTATTTGAACCAAAAGTAATGTTCTTTGGCATGAGCAACTCACCAGCAAGTTTTCAATGTTTTATGAATGGTATTCTTGAAGAGTTATATGAACACTTTGAGAAGAAAGGTGTACTTGAAATACAGTGCATACTCCAGAACTACATGGATGACTGTAGAATAGGAACCTTACTCAAGGACTTTGACCTTCATGTCAATATTATCCATTTCCTATTTGACCTTCTTGCATGCCATGGCCTACATCTCAAATTATCGAAATCTGTTTTCATGCAACCACAAATGGATTTCTTGGGCATCCGAATATCAAAGGATAGAGCTACAGTTGACCCAGCTAAAGTCGCAGGACTCAGGGATTACCCATGTGAACTTAAAGACAAGTGACAAGTTTGTGGATTCCTAGGAGTCTCTGGATACCACCGCATGTTCTGCCCCAATTTCAGCATCATTGCCGCACCACTTACAAAACTCACCAGAAAAGATGTACCCTTCAAATGGGGACCCCAGCAAAAAGAGGCTCAAAACAAACTTATTGACATGATCACCCACACACCAGTACTTGTTCAACCAGATCCTGACCGACAATTCAAACTTGAAACAGATGTGTCACAAATTGGAACAGGTGCTATATTATATCAACAAGATCCTCCTATTACAAAACCAGATGGTACCCAAAAACCAGGACCAAGATGACCAGTGGGATTTCATTCCCAGAAATTTACCCAAACTGAGCAAAACTACCCCATCTACAACTGGGAATTCCTGGGAGTTATGTGCGGACTACGCTGCTGGTCCCATCTCCTCAAAGGGACAACTATACCTGTTTTAGTCTTCACTGACCACACCAACCTCTGTTACTACCAGGAACCCAGAAAAATAGGCCCTTGTATTGCTGGATACCTACTGTGTTACACTCCTGGGCACTTGGCCCATATATTTTCTTTTCTTTCTTGACCGATATGTACTTATGATCACATGATCTTGACTCACATGACCACTTACCTGTACAACAGAGCCATCTTGTTGGGAACTTCATTGTTCCCTCCTTTTGTATGTTTCCTATTGTTCTCTCCTTATGGTAGTCTATGACCACCATTGTTCATGATGCCATTGTTCTGTGACCCTTATTGTTAAGGGCCAAGGACCCTAAGGTGCGACGTGCATGGGTTTGTATAATGGCGGTGGGACTTGTACGTCTAGGGATCGCAGGTAGCGAACACTGGCCCTAGGATGCTGCTGGGGTGGCTCATTTGCATGCATGCACAACAGCGATGACGATGTCAGGATGCGCTAGTCCAGTAGAGGGCACAGTAATTACTGTGACCTACAGCTGGTCTTGAACAGTGGTTCTCTAGCAGACAGATAGATGAAGAGTGCGCAAGTTGCTAACTGTGCCTAAGCAAAGTGCTTGGTAAAGTGAGAGGAAAGATAAGGGGAGAGTCTCAACAACGTTTGAGACGACTTCAAGAAAGGCTGGGGAAGCTACAACACTTGGGATTAAACCAAGTCAGGCTTAAGGCCCAACTCTAGGAAAACACAAGGCTTTATATACATGTGAAGAGGCTTGTATGACTAAGGTCTAATATGACAAGTACTTGTACTAGTAACGAGTCATAGCCCAAAAGATGGAGTCATATACTGTGGAACTGACTCATGCGTGAAGGTAACAAGGAGGGAGTCAGTATGAGTCGTAAAATGAGGCTATGAAGAAAGTATAGTAAGCGGGCCGAGAATCCGGAAGCGAGACTGAGGTAAGCGAATAGAGACGAGTCAGAGATAGGGGTAGGGTCATGTGAGGTCAGGTGAGGGAGTATCAGGTGATGGTCATGTGATCGAGGTGGATGGGTGGTTGGTCACGTGATGGGAAAGGCTTAGTAAGCAGGTGGAAAATGAAAAATGCACCCTGCGTGAGCCCAAGAACGTAACACTTATTGTTCGTGACTCCATTGTTCTCCCAATTTGTATGCTTAGTCAGGTAGCTGCCCTTTTGTATATAAGCTGGACTTATATCTTAGAGTTGGGCCTTAAGCCTGACTTAGTTTGCAATCTATTGCGTTCTCTGTCCTTGTTGCTTGAAACAACATTTCCCTTATTCTTCTCTTTGAAGTTATCTTCAACACTTTGAAGATACTTCCCCTTCCTCTTTATCTTCACCCAGACATTGGTCTTAATGACCTTTTCACCTTTATCACATTCCAAAGTCACTCAGGTTATTAAGGGAATTATGACCCTTATAACACTTCAATACTGCTGCACGTCTTTACCTTTGTGCATGTCGCGCCTTAAGGTTCAATAGGCCTTAACATAAGTCAGGCTTTCCTCGAACGTCCTTGAAACACAGGACAACACCAGTTACACCCTGGCAGCAGTAATCCTCATCGGAGAACTCAAAGACGAACTTAAACGAGTTCACAGGAGACAACAAGATGATCTCCCAGCACATGTCAAAGTAAACGCATATTACGAATACCAAGGACCAGGAAATCCTGATAATGGATACTACGTCGATCTTGCAACAAAATCACACACCCCTATCGAATTCGTTCAAGTAAATGACAGTTACTTTTGGGTCAGACTTGTTTATAAAACAGACGGCTGGTATACTTCTATCAAAGCAAAACTATGAAGAAATAGAAACCTTGGTTGGTGGATTGAAACAGACCCACAACACCCAGACTACATCAGTCCAGAACACTTCAGCCCAACACTCCATACAGCTATCGAACAATCACCACACAAGGAAATACTTGCAGGAGGAATTCACCATATTACGACCCTTCAAGGAAGTAACCCGTTCACAGAACAAAGCCCTATTCTCCCCCAAATCGAATCAGCGATTCAACAAGGAATCCCTATCCCTCTTGACACTATCCCAGCCACTGCCATTCACCCCCAGTTATCCATCAGAACCACAATGGCAGGACAATGGGAGGAAATTAACGTCGCTACTGGTCAAACTGGACAAGAAGAACAAAGAATCAATATCATTGCCAATCCCTCTAATGGCACTCTCAAAGGAAATCCCCCACCCATCTTCAACGGAGATAGGAGCACAACCAGGAAGTTTGTAAACAACTTCGATCTCTGGAAAGCGCTCAATCAACAAAACGACGTCATGAGGAAACCATTTTCCAGAGTCATTAGCTTCCTCACCTATATGGATGGATCTCTAGTAGACGCCTGGAAAGAGGAACAAATGCACAAACTCCAGGAAGCAATGGATGACGGAGCCCAAGAAACGGATGAAGATCTCTGGGACAGTTTCATAGTAAGATTCAAGGAAGCCTTCACCAACCAAAATCAAAAGGAAGAAGCTTACCAGAAATTATGCAAACTCAAACAAGGAGACAACCTTGACGATTTCTTTGTGAAATTTAAACAACTCAGTCATGAAGCAGGAGTTCCCCTAGACGACAAGGGAACCATTGAAACCCTCAAACATGCCATGAAACCACCACTCACTAGGGCAGTCATACATTCCCCTAATTTCGATCCAAACACGGATAATCCATGGACCTTCAAAAAATGGGAAGAACAGGCCAGAAAATCTCACCAGCAATGGCTGGCCACCTCTCAATTCAGTCAGCAAAAACAAGGACTTTATAAAGCCTTTGGACTGACACCAAAGTCAAATCAAGGAAAATCCAATCAGTATGGAAGAAACAGAAATTCCGGACCATGCACCACATCCCAAGGAGGACACGCCATGGACGTCGACGCCAGCAGAATGGGACAAACCCACTCTGACACCAAAAAGCAACAACTCATGAATGAAAACAAGTGTTTTTATTGCGGAATTAAAGAACATCAAGCTTGCATCTGTTGCAAGAAAACAGCGGATCGTACCAGAAATGGCAAAACCGCTGACAGCGATACTCCCACAGTTTGAAGCCAAGGTCCTATTGCTATGACCCCAAACGATATCTCCAGTTTCTTGACCGAACACATGGGTTCACTTGACGAAGATACCAAGCTGAACATCATCGAAACTCTTATGCCAAAGGATTTTCCTCAAGCCCAAAACTAGCTGCCATAGTTAGGGCATTCCGCCTTGATAGTGTTTTTGTAAATTGCTCAAATTCTGTGCAAATAAAAGTTGCGTTTTCACACTATCGAGGGAAGGCAGAAGAAACAGTTTTACTTGACACTGGTGCAACTGAAAATTTCATCAACCATACAACGGTCGTTAAACTACGCCTAGGAATGAAGAAACTCCCCTACCCCCGCCCAGTATTCAATGTCGATGGAACCCTTAATCGACATGGAACAATTACTCATGCTTGTGATCTACTTGTCACTAAAGGCAACAAACAGGAACATCAAAGATTCTTTGTCACTAATCTAGGACGCAACCGACTCCTCTTTGGCTACCCATGGTTTAAAGCCTTTAAACCAGAAATCGACTGGGAAAAAGGAACACTTCTAGGTCCAAAAGTTCAAATGGAAACTCTATTATTCGGAACTCTCCAATGTGCCAAAACATGGGTTAAAAACAAAATACCAATCAACGAAGACCTTATCCTTGAAGCACAACAAACCAGGTGTGCTCCATGGTTGGGAGTAACCCCTTTAGAAATAAAGGGAGGCCCAGTGGAAGTCAATCGCACCCATACAGCAGTAGAAATGGCTCATAAGTACGCAATGGAACATGGGAAGGAGAAAATCACCCTCCCGGAAAAATTCAAATGTCATATGGCACTATTTTCAGATGAGGAAGCAAACAAATTTCCCCCAACTTGTGGAGAAGGAGACCATAAAATTGTACTAATGGATACCGCTCCCACTCGCTTCAACTGCAAAGTTTATCCTCTTTCAAGGGATGAACAAAAGGCAGAGGATCAATTCATCGACAAAAACTTGGCCAAAGGATATATCACACCATTGGACTCCCCTTATAGTTTTTCAACCTTTATGGTTCCTAAAAAGGACTCAAAAGAAAAATGATACATCATTGACTATCGCCCCCTCAATGCGGTCACTAGAAAAGATGTCACTCCACTCCCCAACCTTAAACAATGCATCGAAAATCTACAGGGAATGGAATTATTCAGTAAATTTGACATCTGCTGGGGCTATAACAATATCTGAATATGCGAAGGGGACCAATGGAAAGCTGCTTTCAAGACCCACCAAGGATTATTCAAACCAAAAGTAATGTTCTTTGGCATGAGCAATTCCCCAGCAAGCTTTCAACGCTTTATGAATGGTATTCTCGAAGAATTATACGAATATTTCAAGAAGAAAGGTGTACTCGAAATACAATGCATTCTCCAAAATTACATGGATGACTGCAGAATAGGAACCCTACTCAAAGACTATGACCTTCACATTGACATTATCCATTTCCTATTCAATCTCCTTGCACACCATGGTCTACACCTCAAATTATCAAAATCGGTTTTCATGCAACCACAAATGGATTTCTTAGGCGTCCGAATATCTAAAGACGGAGCTACAGTTGACCCAGCTAAAGTTGCGGGACTCAGGGACTACCCATGTGAACTCAAAGATAAGCAACAAGTCTGTGGTTTCCTAGGAGTCTCTGGGTATCACCACATGTTTTGCCCCAATTTTAGCATTATTGCTGCACCACTTACAAAACTTACTGGTAAAGATGTACCCTTCGAATGGGGACCTCAACAAAAGGAGGCTCAAAACAAACTCATCAACATGATCACCCATGCACCAGTACTTATCCAACCAGACCCCAACTGACAATTCAAACTTGAAACGGACGCATCACAAATTGGAACAGGTGCTATATTATATCAACGGGATCCTCCTATCACAAAACCAGATGGAACCCAGAAACTGGGACCAAGACGACCAGTGGGATTTCACTCCCAAAAGTTCACTCAAACCAAACCAAACTACCCCATTTACGACCGGGAATTCTTGGGAGTTATGCACAGATTATGCTGCTGGTCTCATCTCCTCAAAGGGACAACCATACCAGTTCTAGTTTTTACTGATCATGCCAACCTCCGTTACTACTGAGAACCCAGAAAAATAGGTCCCTGTGTTGCTGGATACCTACCAGAACGGGAGCAATACAACATTATCCTGGAATATAAACCTGGAGCCACTAACTGTGCCAACGCATTATCTAGAAGACCTGACTATGAAGGACCCAATCCAATTAATGACGACATCACTGTCTGGCCAGATCACTACTTTTGCGACAATCATACCTCAATTCGGGTATTCGACATGGACAGTATTGGCGACAATTTAGATCGCCAAATCAAACTAGCTCAATACAAAGAACAACCATTACTCAAGAAATGGTCGTCAATGCATAACCTTTCCCTATTGGACAGCACACATTGGTATCATGGAACTGCCCTAGTTGTTGTGGCAAACAACACTCTTAGGCAGGGAGTAATTTCCCTTTTTCATGACCACGTGACTGCTGGGCATGCCAGAATTACCAAGACACTCCAATTAATCACCCCATACTACTGGTGGCCCAACCTAAAAACCTTTGTCACTGAATATATCAAAGGATGCACTACATGCCAAATGACCAAAGTCAACACCCATCCTACCCATCCACCCATGTTCCCCATCACCCCCGCAGACAACACGCGACCCTTTGAAACCGTTGCAATGGACTTCATCACCAAACTCCCACAGTCAGGTGGTTTTGACACCATTCTCACAATCACAGACACTGACTGTTCTAAAGTGTCTATCTTCATCCCCTGTCACAAGACCATTGACTCAGAAGGAGTAGCCTTACTCTATCTCAATCACGTCATCCCCCACTATGGCATTCCCCACAAAATCATATCAGACTGCGATGTCTGCTTTGTATCAAAATTCTCAACAGAACTCTGCCGAATTCTTAACATTCATCAGAACATCAGTACAGTGTATCACCCTCAAATGGATGGGGCAAGCAAAAGAACCAATCAAACCTTGGAACAATATCTCCGAGTATTCTGCAGAACTTAACAGAATAACTGGCATGTGTGGTTGCCACTCACCCAGTACACCAAAAACTCATGGCCATCTGCAACTACCAAGAAAACACCATATGACTTACTCATCAGATACACTCCCCAAGTACACCAACCAACCAGGAAAACCACTATCCCATCCCTAGAACAACGACTCTCATCCATTGAAGAAGCCAGGAAAGCCGCCCAAGAGGCCCAACGTAAAGCGCAAGAATCCTGGATAAAAGAGAAGCCATGATACGTCCCATTTGCAGCAGGCTCAAAGGTCTGGCTAGAAGGAACCAACCTACGACTTCCTAGTAACACCACACCCAAGCTTTCCCCAAGGAGATATGGACCTTTTAAGGTAGTCTCCCAAATATCAAAAGTCGCTTATAAACTCAAACTCCCTTCCACCTGGAAAATCCATGACGTCTTCCATGCTTCCCTTCTCACACCTTACAAAGAAACCGACCAACATGGACCCAACTTTCTAGAATCACCACCAGAAATACTTGACGGGGAACCAGAATGGGAAGTTGAGAAGATTCTGAAAGAGAGAACATTTGGCTGTTGGAAGAAGAAGCAATACCTTGTGCACTGGAAGAACTACTCACCAGCACATGATTCATGGGTTAACGCCAAGGACCTCCATGCTCCGAAGTTATTATCGGACTTTCAAAGTACCTCAAACAGTATAAGAACCCTTCCCCTCGATGAGTCATCCCCAGCATGTCCAACCAGGCATTCTACACCTTCACCATTGACCCCCCTTTCAATTCGTTCCATCACCTCTTCAGAGATCTCACCATCTGGCCCAGTTATAAGTTCCATGTCTTCATCCCAGCTGCCAAGAAGACTTCATCGCTATACAGAACGGTCCACCCCACTCACACTCACGCCCTTGAACACTCCCACTTCTGTAAGGAGCACTACTGTCCCTATCATCGTTGAATGCCCCTCGACTTTACCCAACCTGCTCACTTCAGCTATGTCTACATCGGACCAGGAGGTGCCACAGTCTATACACAGCAGTCCATCTATGGCAATGGAGACATTACCCTTTTCTCCACGATCGTCCCCACCACCAGCGCCATCTATCACTGCTGGACTAGAGGTCGCGCCTATGACGACAGATACCTTCTCCAATCTGAGGATAGCTTTGAGCAGCTTCCTGGGCACATCACAAGGACGACCACCATCCTTCCCCACCCCAGTTACTGGCTGCACTTCACCATCCCCTATCCCAATCCCACCTTGTATCTCCCCTCAGAACGAGGACAATATGGCTCAAGCACCATCCCCCTCCGCCCTGTTGACTCTACCCCCAACCCTGTTACTTCAACGCCAGCCCCATCGCCATCTATCACCCCAGCCGTCTAGCATCCACTCAAACGTAGTTGTCGACACACTCCCAGACGACAAGATACTCACACTAGTGGGACAAATTCCCTCTTCGGCACAGGTTTGCCATGTGAGAAAACAATGCAGAGCCTTGTTGAAATACATGGAACTTCAGGAGCGTATCACTGGGGCACTTTCGGCTTGGACGGAGGATCTCCTCCCAGCAATTAACATCTTGGGGAATACTGAGCTCAACAACCAAGTATTCACCACCACCTTCCGTGACTATACTGCAGTAGAACATCTTTTTCTCATCCCTCAAATCCTCGATAAGATCAAGGGATATATGTCAGATAACGATATTCAAAGCGACGAACCAATTCACTTCACTACATATAACCCTACCATTTCACTATCTTCCATGCCTAGCCCTATCCCCAATGTTCCTCAGCTTACCGACCAACTTAACGACCCAAACCACCCAGGAGACGGATGGAGCGAGTATGACCGCGGTGATACGCAGCAATACCCCCTCATCTTCCTCAATGAGTATGGTCAAGATAAAATAGCACGATACGTCACCTTTAGGCAGGTTGGAGTTGACACTCATCTTGTAGGGGTTCGCAAGCGGGGAGACCCTGAATACTCTATCCCTCTCCACACATGGGCACATCCCTCTCCCAATTTCAACTGCCCTGGGGTCAAGGATTATGACCTCAATATCTTCCACCCTTCCTCCACCTCTCGACTCCTCATCGACAATGCCATTATAGATCTCAAGGACCCTGGTGTTGTCACTGATGTCTATAGGTATCAAGCGCATCAGAGTGAACTCGAGGCGGTAAAGTGCCAGCAAGTTGAGCTCGACAGGCGGGAGAATAACGCCCAAAGCAAGCTCAGCACAGTAGAATGCCACCTTACCTATGCTGCCGTTTGCACCCAACTCACTCCTCACCTCAACTGTATTTGCCCCCCCTCCACTAACGCCATACATATCCCCTGTATTTTCGTGGCTCAAGGACTGCCTGATGTCAAGGAAGGTGAAGACAGCCTCGAGTGCCATGCTATCTTAGGCAAGCGACGTTGGGGAGGCAAACCCAAGTTCCCTTACTGCCTCAAGTGCAACGAGTCACGACCCAATCACATCGAAGAGGAGTGCCCCCTCTGGAAGACGTGTCGTTGGTGTCTCAGTACCCAATATGTGCATGACGATTGCGATCGCCCCCACAAACAATGCGACGCTGAGTATTGTGCCATCCCTCATACTCACTGCAACTTTGGGGATATGTGCGCTGCTATGTCATCACCTACCCTATGTCACAAGCTAGAGCTAGCTCGCACTGACTTTGACAAGGAGTTTTACACAATCTCTTATTAGTTGCGTGGTAGCAACTCTCTAGGAAGGGCATCATGTTATGCTCCTGGGCACTTGGCCCATATATTTTCTTTTCTTTCTTGACCAATATGTACTTATGATCACATGATCTTGACTCACATGACCGCTTACCTGTACAACAGAGCCATCTTGTCGGGAACTTCATTGTTCCCTCCTTTTGTATGTTTCCTATTGTTCTCTCCTTATGGTAGTCTGTGACCACCATTGTTCGTGACGCCATTGTTCTGTGACCCTTATTGTACATGACTCCATTGTTCTCCCAATTTGTATGCTTAGTCAGGTAGCTGCCCTTTTGTATATAAGCTGGACTTATATCTTAGAGTGGGCCTTAAGCCTGACTTAGTTTGCAATCTATTGCGTTCTCTGTCCTTGTTGCTTGAAACAACATTTCCCTTATTCTTCTCTTTGAAGTTATCTTCAACGCTTTGAAGATACTTCCCCTTCCTCTTTATCTTCACCCAGACATTGGTCTTAACAACCTTTTCACCTTTATCACATTCCAAATTCACTCAGGTTATTAAGGGAATTACGACCCTTATAACACTTCAATACTGCTGCATGTCTTTACCTTTGTGCACGTCATGCCTTAAGGCTCAATAGGCCTTAACATACTGGAAAGGGAGCAGTACAACATCATTTTGGAATATAAACCTGGCGCCACTAATCGCGTGGATGCATTATCCAGAAGACCTGACTACAAGGGACCCAACCCAATTAATGATGATGTCACTATATGGCCAGACCACTACTTTTGCGACAATCATATCTCAATTCGAGTATTTGACATGGACAGTATTGGCGATAACTTGGACAGCCGTATCAAGTTGGCTCAATACAAAGAGCAACCACTACTCAAGAAATGGGCACCAACACATAACCTCTCCCTATTGGACAGCACACATTGGTATCACGGGACTGCCCTGGTTGTCGTGGCAGACAATGCTCTTAGGAGGGGAGTAATTTCCCTTTTTCACAACCACATGACTGCCGGACATGCCAGGATTACCAAGACACTTCAACTAATCACCCTGTACTACTGGTGGCCCAACCTGAAAACCTTCATTACTGAATATGTCAAGGGATGCACTACATGCCAAATGACCAAAGTCAATACCCATCCTACCCATCCACCCATGTTTCCTATCACTCCCACAGACAACACGTGACCCTTTGAAACCATTGCAATGGACTTCATCACTAAACTCCTACAATCAGGTGGCTTTGACACCATTCTCATGATCACGGACACCGACTATTCCAAAGCATCCATTTTCATCCCTTGTCACAAGACCATCAACTCAGAAGGAGTAGCATTACTCTATCTCAAACATGTCATCCCTCACTACGGCATTCCCCACAAAATCATATTGGACCATGACATCTGCTTTGTATCGAAATTCTCAACAGAACTTTGCTGTATTCTCAACATCCATCAGAACATCAGTATGGTGTATCACCCTCAAACTGATGGAGCAAGTGAAAGAACCAATCAAACCTTGGAGCAATATCTCTGAGTATTCTGTGGAACACAACAGAACAACTGGCATGCATGGTTACCACTTGCCCAGTATACCAAGAACTCATGGCCATCTGCAACCACCAAGAAAACACCATATGACTTACTCATTGGATACACATCCCAAGTATACCAACCAACCAGGAAAACTACCATTCCCTCCCTAGAACAACAACTCTCATTCATTGAAGAAGCCAGGAAAGCCGCCCAAGAGGCCCAATGTAAAGCGCAAGAATCCTGGATAAAAGAGAAGCCACGATATGTTCCATTTTACAGTAGGCTCAAAGGTCTGGCTAGAAGGAACCAACCTACGACTTCCAAGTAACACCACACTCAAGCTTTCCCCAAGGAGATACAGACCTTTTAAGGTAGTCTCCCAAACATCAAAAGTCGCTTATAAACTTGAACTCCCTTCCACCTGGAAAATCCATGATGTCTTCCACGCTTCATTACTCACACCTTACAAAGAAACCGATCAACATGGCCCCAATTTTATCAAACCACCTCCTGATATTCTAGAAGGCGAACCTGAATGGGAAGTCAAGAAGATTCTAAAGGAGAGGTCTTTTGGCCATTGGAAGAAGAAGCAATACCTTGTGCACTGGAAGGGTTACTCACCAGCTCATGACTCATAGACTAACTCCAAGGATCTCCACGCACCAGAGTTACTAGCGGACTTCCAAAAGCAACCCAAGAGTATAAGAACCCTCTACCTTGACAACTCAACCCCATCTCCTTTATGTCCAGTAACCTCACCATCCCTCATTATCAAAGCTATGTCTACCAACGAGAACAGTGCACCATCTACACCCATGAATGCATTGACTGGAATGGCGACATATCCCTTTTCTTAACAATCGTCACCCCAGGACATGCTACCTGCCATAGCTGGACCACTGGAACTCAGTGCGGTGATGGATATATCGTCACCTGTGAGGACACCTCTGATAATTACCCTGGGCAAGTTACCTACTCCACCAGTTACCTCCCCCAACCTAGTTTCTCAGTCATCAACACCACCACTCCCATTTCCTCAGCCAATGCTCCCAGTACCCCCTTGTGTTATGGAGCCTTCTACATCCCCCTCCCAGAGACTACTTGCCCTGGCGGATCCCACAGTGAATGCGACCATGTCCCCACTTCCATTAGACGATCACACCCCCAACCCTCCCCTTTTGTCCATACCAGTTACCCTGAACCCTTCCCCCATCCTGTCCACTAACACCAGTGGTCCTCCACCATACACGGTCCCCTCTCCTATCATTCTTCCACAGTTGTTCCCAGTCCCCCCCTTTGGAGTATCAGGAGAGTCCAAAGATGATCTTTGGGATTGGAATACCAACCCAAGAGGACATAAGCAACATCAGGAAGAATTGTCAGGCTTTACTCAAAGCAATGGAGGCCCAAAGAAGGTTAGAAAGTACACTGGAGGCTTGGACTAATGGCCTGATACCCGCTATTAACATCCTTGGCAACGATGGGATCGATGACAAGTCATTCCTCACTACCTTCTGTGACTTCGCTGCAGTCCAACACCTATTCTTTGTCCCTCAAATTCTAGCCGAAATTGAGCCTTTCATACAGGACGAAAGTGTTCAAAGTGACAAGCCAGTACAGCTTGCCACCCATTACAACCCCACTATCTCCCTCTCCACAACCCCATCTTCATCCCCCATCCCTACTGAACCACCCTTGAGCGCAGAACTTGAGGACCCCACCCATCCTGGTGAAGGATGGGCCCTCTTTGATGCTGGCAACCCAGGGCGCTACCCCCTTGCTTTCCTCAACAAGCAGAACCAGCCAGAGGTTGCTAAGTATATCTGTTTTCACACTACCAAGGAAGAAACTCACTTGGTTGGGACACAAGGCAAGGGTGAAGCTGAGTATGCCACCCCGCTTTATGCAAAAGCCTACCCCTCCCCCAATTTCAATCGCCATGGGATCAAGGACACTGATCTCAACATCTTCCACCCTGCTCACATCTCATGCCTCCTCATCAACACCGCCTTGGTCAATCTCAAAGACCCAGGAGTTCTGGCTGACGTGCATAGGCTTAGGGCTTATCACAACAGTCTTACTCATGTCAAATGCCAATATCTAGAGTTGGACAAAGAAGAAAGTCATGTGGAGGCTAAGTTACTCACAGTGGAACGACACCTTGCATCCAGTGCCATTCGCACTTGCCTCTAGCAGCACCTTCTGGCCACTCATCCCCCTTCCCCCCCCTACTTTCCTTCTTCCACCCCATGATTATCAGGTCCCACGTATCTTCACGGCACAAGGCCCACCTGATGTAGAAGAAGGAGAAGACAGTCTGGAGTGCTGCGCAGTGCTTGGAAAAAGGTGTTGAGGAGTTAAAGTCAAGTTCCCATACTGTCTCAGGTGCAGTCAGGATGACCCCAGTCATGGAGTTGAAGAATGCCCCCTTTGGAAGACTTGCTGTTGGTGTCTTAGTACTCAACATGCTCACGATGATTGCCCTTCCCCTCACACTTCCTGCACAGCTAACCGCTGCATCGTCTACTTTGGGCACCCCAACTTTGGCAGTTATTGTTTGGTGACCCCAGCCAGACTACTTTGTCACAAGTTAGAGGTCTCATGGGCAACCAGTCATCAGAACACAGAGTGGGACAACACTGATACCTGCTATGAAGGGTCTGACATTTAGTTGCATGGTAGCAACTCTCTAGGAAGTCAGGGGCCCCTTGAACCGCAACCACCACCAGGCACGGTTTTCCCACAGTGAAAACCCAGGCAAGGAGTGATGAACCAGGGTACCAATGCCCCCAGGAAACAAATAGGAACCTATATAGCACAGTAACAGTGTGAACTGCATGAGTGTGCCCAGTACATGTGTAAAACACAGGGAACAGTCAGAAAAATGGATGAAAATCATGTTGAAAACCACACACCAAGGCCCAACAAGATGCTCCCAAACCCTCATTGGAACCAGCACACCACAGATAGGTGCAAAGGTGGAACAGAATCATGTAAGAAAGGCCGATCTGGGAGAAAATAAGAATGAGAGGATCAGGAAGAGCAACGATAGTCTCACCAGCAACATGGGCACCACAATGAAACCTAGAGAAATAACAAGACATGGAACATGGAACTTGTGAAAAAACAGAAGAGGAGGGAACACCCCAGCAAACCAGCTGAACTATAAATGAGGTTTTAGTGGGTAGGACTGCATGGTGAGCATGCCTTACAGGCATGCTCAGTCACCATGCTTTGAGTCCCACACTACCCCTAACCCAGGGGTGTGTGTAACAGCATTTTTTCCTCACATCCAGACCTCGGTCTGGCTTTAGCGTGATAAGTGGAGCTGGTTAATCCTCTCACCACTTATCAATTATCTCTGAAGGCAATTCTATTGGGATAACTAATAGATACACCTCAAGATAAAGCGCTCTCAAAAAAAAAAAAAAAAAAAGCTCTCTAGGAAGGGCGTCATGTTATGCTCCTGGGCACTTGGCCCACATTTTCTTTCTTTTCTTGTCTGATATGTACTTATACGATCACCTGACCTCGACTCACATGACTGCTTACCTGTACATCAGAGCCCTCTTGCCAGGAACTTCATTGTTCCCTCCTTTTGTACATTTCCTATTGTTCTCCCCTTATGGTAGTCTGTGACCACCATTGTTCGTGACTCTATTGTTCTGTGACACCTATTGTCTGTGACCCCATTGTTCTCTTCATTTGTATGCTTAGTCAGGTAGCTGCCCTGTTGTATATAAGCTGGACTTATATCCTAGAGTTGGGCCTTAAGCCTGACTTAGTTTGCAATCTATTGCATTCTCTGTCCTTGTTGCTTGAACCAACATTTCCCTTTTATCCTTCTTTGAGTTTATCTTCAAATCCTTGAAGATACTCCCCATTCCTCTTTATCATCACCCAGACATTGGTCTTAGCAACCTTTTCACCTTTATCACATTCCAAAGTCACTTTGGTTATTAAGGGAATTACGACCCTTGTAACTCTGTCACTGCTGCATATTTCACCTTTGCGCACGTTGTGCCTTAAGGTTCAATAGGCCTTAACATTGTAAGCAATTGATGTCTGAGTCCAGCAACCCACCAGGATATCAGGTCAAGAACACAGTGACTTGACAATATAGTGGCTGGGTTGGCATGATAGAGAAGAGTGGTTGGGAATGAATAAGCAGAGAAGTGACCTTGCATTGGTCAGTTCCTTGAGCTCTCGAGCCTTGGCCTCATCCTCCTTGTTGGCATGCTCAATGGTAATGTCACAGCCACAAGCTTGAGGACTTGCGTCTTTGAACAACATAAGAAAGTCTAGGACATGGATTTCACTGTGGGATATCAGTGCAGTGACAACTGCCCTGCCGCAGTCCCAACAAATTATTCTTGCATGTTTTTTGAAGATGAGGATGAGGAAGAGGTGTGTGTGGTACTGAGTACTAAGTATCCAAGTAGCATAGGCAGGAATCTGCCCTGCCATCTTGCAACCACTGGAGGAGTTCATGAAAAGGTTCTGAACCATGTCCACTGTGCTCAACTTGCCAGGAACATCCTGTACAAAGGGGTCGGAATCTGATCCCATTTTGAACTCAATGAGACATTCAACCAGAGAAGAGTCAAGCCGGTTGTTGTGAGGGCTTTTCGTGTTGTATACAGAGCAGTCGGGCTGACAGAGAAAAGGGAACTTCATGGGGTTATCCTGGTCTAGCTGGGAACTTGTGTTGACCAGATCTAGGCGCAAGCTGGCCAACTTGTCTGAGAGAACCTGCCTGGGCAAGACATGTGGGGAAACAATCCTGGACTGGAATAAATCAGTCCTCAAGAAGGATGGAATGATGTGAGTTTGGACAGACAAATATGGTTTGCAGATGACCTTTGTCCCTTGCCCCCTCCAGTTTGGAAAGTATTCCTAGTTTAAAGGTACTGCTAGAATGGACAAGTGGGTCCACAGGTAGAAAGGAATCCAGAAAAACCTGGGGGGAGATTGGGCCAATGAAGAAAGGGGCCATCTCTCCAGACAGCTGTTGAAGAATTGTATCCCTATTATAAAATGGGTGGTCGAACCACTTAGTAGTCTTACTCATCATATGGATTGGAGTTTCTGGAATTGAAACTGGGTGTGGGGGGGGTGTCGTTCTCATGGCTAGCAGTAAAAAATGCAGAGAGGAGAAAAAAATATTGTAGTTGGCAATTGATGTGGTGCTGATTGGTGGCTTAGCTGGCTCAGCAGGCCCCAAGCTGGCTCAGTGGCAGTTGACTAAAATGGCAGCTTCAACCACATGTGGCTTGGATTAGCAGGTATTGCCACCAACTGTGGCTCTGGCTGTAGCCAGCAATTAGCTGGAGCCGCTGCAACACTATTCCAGACTGTCAAGAACTGTGAAGAGATCCATCACTTCACCACCATCACATTTGAGGACAAAATCAAGAGGTTGGAATCAACCATCAAAGGGTATGCAGAAACTTATGAACAAGCCCCCAATAGCTATGTATGCAACACCATGTACCCTGACCTCAAGATCCCTATTGGTAAGGGTGCTTACATGGAGGCCTATTGGGTCACCCCTGCCCACAACATATATGTTCAAGCCTATGGTCAAGAACAAGGACCACTTGATGTCCCCTACTCACTCCCCATCTATGCCTGAGCAGTCTACTCCAGCAAGCCCATGGAACTGTTGTGGAAGCGGCGGTTGGGCCACATGGACAATGGACTAGCAGTTGACATAGACAGCTTGCATGGTCGATTTTAGCACATACCCTAGTTTTTGCTTCCATCGAGTACCCTTTTTCATACCATACATTCCAGACATTTATACCTTGGTAGTTCTGCTCGCGCCCCCTCAGTTTGTGGTCATTCTGTGCCCAACTGAGGTGAGCCTTTAGTTACATTCCTATCGCGTTTATTGCCCTGTGCTTACAGTATGTAGTCTGTTTCCGCACAGGTGAATATATCCAGTTTGTGGTCATTCCGTGCCCAACTGAGTCTGTTTCCGCACAGCCCACTCACTCACTCACGCTCGCGTGTTGCTGCACCCATATCAACCTTGTTGATTATGACAGGTTATGGGCCCTGGCCCCAGTGAGAATACTCGTTCCAAGACCAAAGCAGTTTCTTCATCAGCATCATCATCTGCATTGTCTTCTGCCCTGTCCTCGGATTCCTCATCTTTGTCATCACGCTTAGTCGCCATGTCACCCACTACATCCTCCACTCCACACATCGAACAGCTGTCTGCCAACGTCCCGCATCTTGATTCTGAAGGTGCGAACTGGGCCATCTTCGAGGCCCGCTTCCAGGACGCCATGGAGACCGCCTGCCAGTGGGGCCACTTCGACGATTCTGAGCCACGCCCCATCCCCAAAGATATCAGCAACCCCACGGACACCGAGAAGCAGAAGGCGAAGAACTGGGACTGCGAAGACCAGATCGCGCGGAACTTGCTGAACAAGCGGCTCCCGGATGTGACAATGCTAGAGGTGAGGCAGTACAAGACTGCCAAGGAGTGGTGGCACGTCGTCACCCAGGAATTCATGGTGAAGAGTGCGTATGCGAGGAACGCCCTCCATCGCTCGTTCGTCGACATGCGGTGCCCAAAGGGAGGCAATGTCTGGGCCTTCCTGACAAACCTCAAGATGCGCCGCAACGAGCTCCTAGCAGCTGGCGTCACCATCAACAACAAGGACTTTGAGCGCATGGTCCTTGACGGCATACTGGATGCCCTCTCTGCCTACGCCTCGCAGACCCTGACGAGCGCGCGCCTCAATGGCAACACACTGGAGATGAAGGACATCATCCATGTCATCTCCGAGGAGGCCGACCGCACAAGGATCCGCCGCATGCCGAAGGACCAGTCCCAAGGCCAGAGCAAGGCCAATGGCAACAAGGAGGGCCATCTAGATGAGGCCCTTGCCGCTACCAGTCACTCCGAGGGCGGCAACTCGAGGCGCCGCAGGGGCAAGTGCCACCATTGTGGCAAGGAGGGCCACTGGGTCCACGAATGCCACACCAAGAAATGGGAGGAGGCAGCCGCGGAGGCAGTGGTGGCAACAAACCAGAGTGGTCAGGCTGCACAGACAAGCACCAGCACCAGCACCAGCACCAGCCCCAACACTAGCAGGCGGGAGAACAGACCCATCGGCTCTGCAAATGTCGCATACGAAGACGACTTGGATGACGGCGACTTCTGGGCCGCCACTGTGGAGGTAGAGGATGCGCACTCCTATTGCGCTGCATCAGACCCCCTGATGGGCGACGACAATGACAAAGAGGACCCCTCCCGTGCTGAACCATGCGGCGCAGAGGATGACAACGCCCTTGGCTGGGCTGGATTCGGCATCGAGCTGACCAAGGAGGGGGAGGCACAAGTCGACGAAGTCGACGAATGGAAGGCCTTCCGCACCAAAACCTGGGGCGCGGAGGATGAAGACGACCTCGATTGCGCCACACTAGATGGTCGGCCGGTCAAAGAAGGGGAGGAAACGGATGTCAAAGAGGAGGCCAAGGAGGGCACCCCTCACAGTGAGTCCCAACTCGCTCCCCGCAACGCGCTGCACGCGCGCACCATTAGCGATGACCAGGTGCCACATCGGGCACTGGATGACAAGGGGCATACACCCCTGAACGGAGACAGACGCCCCCAGACCACCTCCTCGTGCGGAGCGCAGGTCGTGGACACCGCGCACCATGCGCACCGCCTCCACAATGTCGTGCGCTCACCAGAGCATACACACCTCAACGACCCCGAGCCTGCCATCTGCGCGCGCGAGGGTCAGGCTCCCGGCTTCAATGCCAACGCGCAGGCCCACCGAGCACCTTGGCCCAGGCCTGGCACCGTCACCAACAAGCAGGATGTCCATCCGGCATCAGCAGCTCAGCTCGAGGGGGAGGGATTATGGGTACCGAGCATGAGCAGCAAGCAGACTGCTGTGCCGGGCACTCCCTCGACTTCCAATGCCCCCATCTTGCCCACCTCACCTTTCGAGGCCACACCCTCATCACCCAAGCCAGCCCCAGAGCTGGACAGTTTACTCTCACTGGCAGAATTGGCGACGAACGCTCAACAGGAGCATGCGCTCTCACCCTCATGAACTGACACCACCGCAGTTGAACTCAGGTTCAACCCTGACCCTCAACCCGGCGGCGACGGCTTTGCCCACTCAGGCACTCATGCGCCTCGCCTTGCGCCCAGCCTGCAACGCCCTGGAGCCTTCGCGGAAGACCCAGGAGAATCAGGGGGAGTGCCGATGGCGGAGAATAGCGCATCACCACCACTTGCAGACCCCGATGGCGCAGCATTGACATTCGCGGCCAAGACCGCAGACACAGACGCAGGCGCGCCCGCCCCTCACACACTCGCGGAGGCCAAGCGCAGCCATGACCGGCCACCCTGGGAGGAGCCCACCAAAAGCCCTGTCACACACAAGGCGCGCACAGCCGTGCAAGGACTTAGCCAAACGGGCGGCGTCGACATCAACGATCCTGACCAGTCAGACCACAGAGGACGCATCGTCCATCCGCTGCAGCCAGCACACACCGGCGCCACCTTCCCCCACTACCAGCTTGCCGATCACAACCTTCCCCCATCGCCAGTGGACCATCTGGTCCGCCCTCTCACAGACCTGGCACCCGCAAGCACAGTGGAGTGCGCCATCACACGCGACGTGCCTCATCGCAAGGCCGCCAACACATCCAGCTGGGCCGCGTTGTCAGCGCACCCAGCCACCACCCTCACAGACGCGAATGGCAGCATGGCCGTATATTGGTGCGCCAAGTCGGGGCACATGTCCCCCATCGACGGCGGCACCATGGCCCCGTTTTCAAGGCGAAAAGAGGACATGCCCTTGCCCACCATCGGGAGCACGCATGACGCAACGACGCACAGCGGCCAGGAGGCATCGCGCCTTCGCAGCCCCATCTCAGGCACCTCTATCAACCTCAAGGCCCCCGCTCCTCCGTTCTCAGACAGCCACGCTGCAATCACATTCAAGCGCGATCACCAATACCATCCCCCAGACCCACTGGGTCATCAAGAACACGAACCGCCTGGTTCCTGTGCCGCAGACGACACGGTGGCTGATGCGCCCATGCCCCTGCTTCCTGCTGAAGAGAAGCACTTCGCCACGTCCCCTGGACCATGTGCAAAGTGAGGGGGAGTGTTGCGGAAGCGGCGGTTGGGCCACATGGACAATGGACTAGCAGTTGACATAGACAGCTTGCACGGTCGATTTTAGCACATACCCTAGTTTTTGCTTCCATCGAGTACCCTTTTTCATACCATACATTCCAGACATTTATACCTTGGTAGTTCTGCTCGCACCCCCTCAGTTTGTGGTCATTCCATGCCCAACTGAGGTGAGCCTTTAGTTACATTCCTATCACGTTTATTGCCCTGTGCTTACAGTATGTAGTCTGTTTCCGCACAGGTGAATATATCCAGTTTGTGGTCATTCTGTGCCCAACTGAGTCTGTTTCTGCACAGCCCACTCACTCACTCACACTCACGCGTTGCTGCACCCATATCAACCTCGTTGATTATGACAGGAACCCCTCCCCGCTTGGTTCCACCAGTTACTCACTGGAACCCCCACCGTTTACACTAACTTGTCCAAAGCAGCCCACCAACTTGATAACTGGGGCGTTGCTGCAGATATCGCATGCTACCACAAATTGGATGATGACTTGTCCTGTATCAATGCAGAGTTGGAGCAGCTCAATGCCAAAGTGGATGCCATCAGGATCTCCAAAACAATCTGTGAAGGGCGACTGGAGTTGGCTTGTGCCTCCAAGCAGTTGGCACACATGGAGTGCTTGGCAATGCCATTCATTCAGCAGAGGAACAAGCAACTTGCCACTTGAGGGGGATGGAAGAAGTCTGCATGTGGTCACATTAGCTAGAGCAGGAGGTAATGTGACTGGCCTTAGGTGATCATGATTACTCATATGGACAGCCTTTGTAAGTCATGGGAACTGGCCCTTAGTCAGGTAGTAGTGATTGGTGATTGGATGACTGATGCTTCATATTGTGCTTATCAATCAAGTTGGAGTTGCTTAATAATCCTAGTAGTACTTAGTCATAGTCTGTATCTGGCTTACTACATAGTGATTAGTCATACCTGTACCTCTAGTATAAAAGAGGTTCACTGCTGTCCCTAAGACAGCAAGTTGAATCTCCTGTCAATTCAACTCCCTTCTCTTCTCTTACATTTTACTATAAGTGGGCACTAGGACATCACTCTAGTGTGGGAACCACTTCTCCTATATCGACTACAACTTGGCACCAAGCTATACATGCGACATACCACCAAGTTAGAGACAGAATCCTAAACCAACACTGAATCAGTGTTGCCCTCACATTGTGGTGGTAACAATTAGTTTCACTTTGTGGAAGGTAAATGTGTATGAGTGAAAGGAAGCACACAAGGGTAATGGAGCAGGGAATCCCACTCTCCTAATGTCTGAGATTGAAAGCTACGCAGTCATATATACTATGATGGATGATACTGATAAGGCATTAATCTTAGTAAAGTATTTGGGCACCTAGTTGGGCTTGTCACAGGTTGTTGGGCTGACTCCCAACACCCCCCTTCAAGCTGATACAAGTCCCATTTCTTTAACGTGTTTTTTATGTTTAAAGCCTAATAGCACTTTAGTAAGAATATCAGCAGTTTGTTCTAGGTCATGGACACTTTCAAAATCGATGACTGTGTCTTGAACTAAATCACAAACCCAGTGCCAACGAATAGCAATATGCTTCACTTTCTTATGGAAGACAGGATTTTTCGCCATCACGATTGATCCCTCATTATCACCATGTATCTGCATCAGCGCGTTTGTTTCTAAGATGCTGAGCTCCATGTGAAGACTTTGAAGCCAGCATGCTTCCCGCACTAATTCCGACATGGCGATGTATTCTGCTTCCGTGGAAGATAGAGCTTTTGTAAGTTGTTTCTTCGAGCTCCAAGTAATCACTCCACTGCTAGCGATAAATACATAACCCGAAATCGATTTGTGATTGTTGGCATTACCATATGAGGCATCTGTATACCCAATGAAGTCTGGGTACTCTGTGTTTGCCTTGTAGACGATACCGAGATTCTGAGTACCAGCCAAATATTGCAGTATCTGCTTAATAGCAGTTGTGTGTTGTAAACTGGGATTGGCTGTATAGGACGCTAGCCTGTTGACCACGTAAGATATATTGGGACGTGTCGTGTTTGCTATATACTGCAATTCTCCCAGCAATCTTGCGAAGGAATTGCTACAATTACCGTCATTGCCTTCTGGATTAGGCACTAATTGTATGTTCAGATCAAGTGGTGTGGCAACTGCATTAATGCCACTTAAACCCTCTTTGCGAAGAATGGAATCAATATATCTTGTTACGCACGGACTCTGCGTATTTGTAAGGACTCGCCTTGAGTACTTACGGGTAAGCGTTTAGAGTCTACCTTTGTATAAAGGTCGCACAGTTACGTTAGTGCAAAGCTAAGTTAAGACTAACTTAGATAGTATCGCAGACTCTAGGTGCTTGACTTAGAGCGCAAGAGAATTGCTTAGAGTGATGGGAACGGGAGTGAACGCTCTAAGGAGCTTATGGTCCTGGGATTACTGCAGGTAAAGCAGAGACCAAGTCTGGAGAGTTGGGGCTCTTCAGAAGGTCTTATATACATGAACTACCTAGTCATCTTATCTAACGAGTCAAGGAATGCGCAGCAAGCCTTAGTAATGGATGAGTAAGTAGTTACTAAGGTAAACTATCATATGCAAAAGGGATTACAGTCCGCAGTGGAGAACTGCTTCACGCGTTAGAGATATACCGAGGGGTATGACTCTAAATGAGTCGAAGTGACTTGTACAGTATGGCTGATGTAATGCGTGGGAGTAGTGGTCGGAATAGGAAGGTACTGTGGCTGTAATGTAATTAGTACGCGTTAAGTGATAACTGCTATGTATCTAGATAACGGGTAAGTCCGAGAATGCGGGAAAGCGGTAACGCGGACCGGGTATCGTACTAATAAGGAAGGAGAGCTGATATAAGCGAATGCGCGTCGTTAAGTGGTACTTAACTGCGTAAATGCTTGATAAATCGAAGGAGCTGTAACATGACTCCCCGATCAGGTCTGAAATACCGTAAGCGATTGAAATCGGTTAAGGCGTCGAATGATCTTCAGATCTGAGATTTATCTAAGATGAAACGATTTAACGTCATAAATGAAATTAGCTTAAGTCGCAGATGATATCGTAACAAATCTGGTTAAGTAGATTTGTAAGTGATGGAAGTTTACTTAATATCATTCGAGGGAGATGAATGACACGTGTGTTGGAATCGGAATAGAGACCGGACGAACAGGTAATCCAACGGAAAGAGACAAATACTTTGAGATGTGTAAAGTAATAACGGAATGGAAAGTAAGTCGTAATGACTAAATTAAGTATGAAATGTGTCAATGATGGGAGTCAAGGAAAATGGTAAGCATAAGATGAGAAAAGAAGAGCGAAGGGTTAGTCTAAAGTTAAACCCTTAACGTAATAGTACAGTTTGAGACGGAACTGGAAAAGTGGAAATCTTGACGAAAAGAGAAAATAAAGGAAATAAAGGAAAGTCCACAAGTTGAGTGTGGACAGGAACGGGCTGTGGCGTAAAAGAAGGTACCATACTGCTACACTAAGGTAGTCCGTATAGTAAGTAATACGCTTAGTTAGGTAAACGAGTCCAAAATGCTAAAGATAGCGATATTGGTAGGTGTTACCTATTTGAAGCGGAATACTTTCTTGACGCGGGGACACTCGCGGCGAATGTGTCCGAGTTGGCGGCACTTGTGGCAGCGCTTGTTCTTGGTGGAGCGCGGGCCAGTCGGAGTGGTCTTCCTGTTCTGGTATTTGTGGATATCGCGGGTGTGATTATGTAAAACACGGATTCGGTTAGCATAATCAGTCGGAAGAGGGCATGGTACACGTACAGGGACGAATTCGGGACGGCACGCGGAGGCGGGCGGACCGAGTGCGATTGCTCCGGACATGTAACGGTCGATGGCAGTGTTAGTGCCGGAATAAGTAATGTGACCGTGGAAGGGGGCGACGGAGCGGAAGAATGTGGCGTAGGCTTCGGGATAGCCTTCGAAATCTTCCACGTGAGCAAGAATACGTCCTAAAACGTTAGCGTTCTCGAGCGCGCTAAGCGCTTCCATACGTCGCTCCAGATAGTACATGTGACGTTCTTGGAGGGCGTTGATCTGGCGCTGAGTGGCGTACTGGGCCTCTTGATAGTGGCGGTAAGTGAGGACTCCTGCGAGGAGGTCCTTGGGGCAGTGCTCGGCGAGAATCCAGTCGATTACCTCACCACATTGGGCCTTGGAGTCGAGGACTTCGAGCTGCGAGGGGGTGAGCGCTGGGCATATGTAATCGACGGGGGTAGGGCGTAAGCCTCGGAGGGTGATCGGATAATCCTTGCCGAATGTACCGGCGACTTCTGGTTGGGCGATCGTAAGATCGTACTTGATCCAGGGGGCGACGATCTGTTCGCGTGGCATGGCGGGATCTGGGATGAGTAAGCGGAAGTAGTCAGGGGATCCGATGGTATTGAAAATCCAGGGCTCTCCGGGATTTTCTCCGCTAAGTTCGATGTTAGGTGGGCGCATGCCGTTACCGTGGATCGGAGATGGAGGTGGAGATGGCCAAGCGTCTAAGACGCCAATCTGTGGGTCTTCATCTTCATCTTCGGATGAAACGAGGGTGGTGGATGACGGAGTGGCTAGGCGCGGTGGCTGGGCGTTGTCCCATGTGCGCTGGGAAGGTGTCCAGTCTTCATAGGGGGGCGCCGACCAGTTGGTGTCAGCTAGTCGTTTCAATTGTGAGTACATCTCATATAGATGTTTAGGTGCTCTCTTACGTGAGTCGTCGATGGCTTTAGTAAGCATCGCCATAGCTTCTTCGCGGTTGATGCTCCATAGACCATTGGTGGGTGTGATATTAGTAAGGTTCTTTACCAGAGGGAGTTTGGCCTGCTGGTATTTGGGCTTTGGCTTATTTTGATCGAATAGGTTGTCGATCGGTGGTAGGAGGGCTGGCGCTTCTTCTTCTTCTTCATCTAGATCTATCTTGAAGAGGAGAGAAGGAGGGGTGTACTCATCGCTGCTGCTGTTGATGTCCATGTCACTTGGGGATCCTGGTTCAGCGATGGTAGAGGAGGAGAGTGGTGCCCTCTTTGCGGCGACGTCGGCGAGAGTGCGGAGTGCAGTGAACATGTTGGTTGGCTGTAAGAGTGGAGAGGAGTGGAGTAGAGTATACAGAGTGAACTGAGGACTTTGACGACTGAACTGAAGGTCTTTTATATCTTCAGAGCTCATACTTTTGCGCTGAGATATTCTTCTAAGAGTTCAGGTGCATGTATGTCCTTTGCGTCTACCCATTGATTGTCAGCAGACGGATATCCTTTCCATCTTACTAAGTATTGCATCTTCTTGTTCTTGCCTGTGTGTTGGGTATTGATAATCTCTTCTATTTCATATTCTTCTTCT
>Ga0307510_10001306_pt1 | contig 27218 bp, 9 predicted proteins | sample 12_EM_MG_FD_207224 | JGI IMG/M metagenome (GOLD analysis project Ga0307510, IMG submission 207224) | Populus trichocarpa ectomycorrhiza microbial communities from riparian zone in the Pacific Northwest, United States - 12_EM | ecosystem: Host-associated > Plants > Roots > Unclassified | place... | reverse complement strand
CAACTGCGTTTTAATTAAAACGCAGCCGCAGCCGCGTAAACAAACGGACCCTAAGAGACAAAAATAAGAAGCATGCAAGTTGAGACTTGCCTAGGACAAGGGCGGGAAGCGAGATGGTCTGGCGAATCCGTAAGCACAGATTCATAGTCCTGTAGCATTTTCCAAACTACTATGCTGATTTCCAAATGTCTAATCTTTGCAAGTCCTCTGCTCTCAAATTACAGGCTAAAAAACTCGTTCCATTATTGCAACATTCGCTGCTTTTAGGCCTTTTTCAGTCAAAGGGGAACCCTTTCAGCTCACCCTTTTCAGTCATCATCAATTCATTCACGGGCTTTCACGGGAATTGGCCTAGTTTGAAAACAGCAAGCTCTTTTCTCTCAGCCTCTACTTGTATTCTGATTGTTTATACGCTAATCTTTGATGACCAAGGATACTAGCTTTCTTGTTCTCTGACTTCTCCTTCATCAGGAGAAACTGGGGAGAGTTGATGATACTTTGTTGCGGTAATCACCTTTACTCAAGTTAGTTCATGCATGCACTTATAATCCAGGATTGTAATTGATAGAAACCAAGGATTTTTTATTTTTTATTTTTTTACGTATTATTGATTTAATGTTTTGATTATCCACTGTTTAATTAAGGGTTTACTATATTGGTTTTACCTATACCTATCAGCGTGTACCAGGAAATTTGCTGAAATTCGAATGAACTTGTTCCTGTTAAGGAACATAACAATGACCAGGCCTGTTAATGAACTTGTTAGCAAAGAAACCAAGCTTCTGAAGTTTCACATGGGGGTTAGTAAATAAGACTTTTCTATTTTTTTTACTTCAATTATTTGCGTTTAGATTTTGGCAGACAACTTGTCAGTTTTCATTTACCCAAAAAGGGAAAAAAAAAACTTGTCAGCTTTCTACAAATGCCAGTACAGAATCCTAATTATTTTGTTACATGTTTCACTTGTTAACTTTAACCAGGGTTTAAACCCTCTTGTCCTGCTTCACACTATCACATATCGAAACAATTCTTTTTCCATTTTTGCTTCTCTTCTACCCCACCAAACGGTAGGATTAACCCCCCCCTGGCTGTTGACGTCATTGATTCTCGGAGGTTATGATCACGCAAGGTCATAGATTCCCTTTTTCCTGCTTTGAAATGGATTTTTTTTATGGAACAATAATGCAATGTTGACGGTATTCATGGCCAGAGTAATTTTATGACATTTTCAAAAAATATCTACTACTTGAGAGTAAAGACACTTTCAGTTTACAGATAGCAGATCAAGCAAGTGTAACTTTTGCTGGTGATGCTAAAGTTAGTGATGCTTCCAAGTTCCTAGGATAAACTGGGAGTGTAACATGTGAGGCGCGTACTTCACTATTTCAATGATCACTTGTCTTCATTTTCTGGGAGAACTCAACTCTGAGATTAAATGCTTCGAGCATTTCTACAGGACTTGCTCAAGAACTCACAAGCTTTGAAGTACTGAATGTCCAAAACAGATGGCGGGGCGGACTTCTTTGATCAAATTAACGAAGCAGAGGTTTCTGATTTTCAAGAAGCACAGGTACTTGTTAGTATCAGATAGCAAGCAAAAGAGTAATATTATGGCTTTGAGAAACTCCGTTTGCTTCTTCATCCTTCTGTCATCCTGCGCTGTTGAACAGGGGAGAAGTGGAGCATTTCAAAACTCTTTCTGAAGCTCAATCACCAAGGTGTTAAACAAAATTGTTTCTATCAGCCTGGTGATTGCTTGCGTAGACTCTAGAGAATGCCCAGCTAACATCCTGGGATTTCAACCTGGAGAGAAGCTTTTATGGTTCGAAATGTTGCGAATCTGTCTCCACCTCATCTTGGTTCATGGATGGTAATAGTCGAGCTTCAACCACCATCTTCTTTTTCTTTCCTTTCTTGATTCCTTCACTGTGTTGTCAAGCTTCCCACAGTCAACATCAGACATACTAGCATCAATTTCTTATTTGACAAACACACAGGTACATCAAAGAAACGAAATTCAAATTCATGAGCAATTAAATGAAGCAACTGAAACAATTCAAACAAAGGACAAAGCTCAATTTGATTATTCATTATTCATCTACACTAACAAGACTGTTCTGATTTATTCTTATTGATGTGGATGACTTATTACTTAGGCAACTCTCCCATATTCATTCATCATGTATTGCAGCACTCTCCCATTGATTCTCCATCGAAAATCTCAGTCACCTTCACTATTTCCTTGGTGTTGAGGTGGTTTCCACACCTGAAGCATGTTCATCTCTCAACAGCAATACATTCGTGATATCCTGGTTCGTTTTAATATGAAGGGAATCAAGGAATCAGTAACTCCTCTAAGTTGCTCTACTTGACTCACTCTCATCGATGCTCTCAACAGGTTGATGCCTCTCAGTAATGTAGTTTGATTGGTAGCATGCAATATCTTTGTCTCTCACGACTAGATGTTGCACATGCCGTGAACAGATCAACTCAATACATGTAATCTCCAAATCAAACTCGCTGGACAGCTGGACTGCAGCGAAACATCTTATGATTCGATACCTTGGCACACACTTAACCATGTTCTGCTTCTGTCGTTCACAGCCCTTGACATTGATAACTTACTCTGATGCTAAGTGGGCAGGCAATCACGATGATTTCACTCACCTCCATGCATATATGCTTATGTTTTTTTACTCGTTCTTCTATAGAAGAAGAGTATCACTTTGTTGTCTCAGCCGCCGTTGAAATCATATGGCTAACCAATCTCCTCCAATAGTTACATCTTCCCCCTTTATAGCCACCTCGTCCACTTTGTGATATCATCGGTGATACTTACCTATGCGTAATTCCTACTTTTCATTCAAGAATGAAACATCTGGATCTTGATTTCCATTTTGTATGGGAAAAGGAGTTTATTGGCTCTCTCCGAGTCGCACATGTCTCCACATCCAATAAGCTTACGGACGTCCTCACAAAACCACAGTCCAAAGCTCGCTTTAAAATATCTTCGGTCAAAGATTCTTATCTCTGATGGAGGCACCATCTTACGGAGGCATAACAGGCAAGAACCACTCCAGCCAACGTCCAGCTCCAGAGGGGTCACTTCCCTCCACAAATTATGCCAACATGGTACTCAAATCCCCGGCTAATCTCTAGCTTAATAAAAAAGTACAGAAATCTTTATATTCTTAATTAAGATAGTGCAGTTGTTTATATATAGGATTAGAATATGTAAAATCCATAAATAAATTAAATGGAGAATTAAAAGAAAACTGTCAGCCTTTAAGATATAGCTACAAAAAAATAGTTGTTAGTGAAAATAAATAGCTATTAACAAAAAATATAGTTATTATGAAAATAAATTACAGAAGTTTTAAAAAAAGAGTTAAAAAATAAATTATTATTGGAGATAAAAGGTTTAAAAAATATAGACATTACCTCGCACGCAAGATAAAAATGAAGGTTTTACTCTTGCTCAACCCAACTCTTATAAGCGAGAGCCTACAATCTTTACTAGTTGATTACTTGCTTATATTATAGTTTATTGTATAAATATGCTAGAAGAAAATCTTGATGTTTCAATGTAAAATTTCAATATTATTAAATTTAAATATTTTAATTTAAAAAAATTGTTTTTTCAAGAAGAAATTTTTTGAAATAACTTCTCAAATTATATTGTTTATAACATTTTTTTTAATATATCTTGAGAATTTTTCTTCAAATGTTCAACTTTTATGTCATGTAGTTTTATCGAGAGGTAGGTTGGTAATGCAAAAGTTGGAAAATTAAGAAAAAAATATATTATTTTTTTAGTTTTGATCAACAATACAAATATTATTATACGTAAGTTAGTCCGGATATATATATATATATATATAAAACAATGCAGTGTGAGAATGAGTGCTCGTTTTGTTGACACTTCCACGATGGTATAAGATTGAATTTAAATGCATATTATAGAGAAAAAATTAAGGTTCTTAAGCAGTAAAATTATAGTACGTACAAGAAAATTGTCAGAGAACTATAATATATTATGAAAAGTCTCTAATTCATAAAAAAATTATAATTTAATCTTAATGCGACATATTTTTCATGGAGATTCAAATAAGATGAATTTATGTTTTTTCTATGTAATAGTGCTTTTGTTCTCGTTTTTTCTTTTTTGAAAAAAAAAAGTTTTTTGAATGAGAAGAAGTGCGTTTGGATTAAGTGAAAGAGTTTATTTAGTAATTGAAAACAATTTTTCTTTTTTCTTCCTTTTCTTTTGTACTTTTTATTGTTTAATGAAAAGTTCGAAAACGAGTTTATTTGTTGGAAAACAAAAATTTTCACCGAAAAAATAATAAATATATTAAGATTATACCTATTTTTTATAAAAAAAATAAAATCATAATTTATAATAGTCATCTTAATATTTTTCTTTTACTTATGATGGTTTAATTGTTGGATATTAATTTTGTTTTATTTAAATTAATAATTATCATAAAAAGTTATATTATTAACAAAAAATATATTTATGTTAAATTTATAATAAAGCAAATTATGAAAATAATTAAATATAAAAATATATAATTTTGTTTTAATATTTTACATTGCTAAAAGCACTTGTATATAAAAGAAAAAAAATTGTATTGTTCATGTTTTTTTATTTTGAAAAAATAAAACATTTATATTGAAAAATTATAGATAACCTCTAAAAATATATTTTATAAGCTCAGTATAAATTTAAAAAAATGAAAAAAATGGAGAAATATTATATTTGAAAATAAAGTTAGGGTTTTTCTTTTTCTAAATAAATATGGTTTTTATAAAATCGAAGCCTAGTATATTTCTTAACAGTTCCAGTTACAGAAGGTGCATTGGTTCAAACGGGCATTACATAAATTCTGTAGGGGCCAAAGTGTAATAACAAAGGTGGAACGGCAAAGAAAAACGTGCAGTGAAATATGTGACGCAAGCACTCGAAGCCAACAAAAGCAAATTGGTGCCTCAACTTGAACTAGCTTGCAAGACTGCAGAAACAAATCGATCGAGCTAAAAAAAAGAAAGAAATCATGATCTCTCAATTCTTCGTGCTCTCGCAGCGAGGCGACAATATTGTCTTTCGCGATTGTAAGTCCTCTCTATCTCTCTGTTATCCCTGATATTCTTTACCGATCTGATCCTTTTACTTGACAGGCAGATCTCAATTATTTCTGGTAATCAATTGATCTAATCTAATCTAAGACAGCTCAAAATCTCCCTGCATTCAGTCTTCTAGTGCCATGTGTTTCTATTCCATTTGATTTAAATTGAATTCAATTGTTCAATAGGTATAATTAGTGGTGTTAATATAATTATCGAACAGACCTACTAGGGTTTTTAGTGTTTGAATTGTTATTTGTAATGATAAAATCTGTTTTATTTTACTGAATGAGAGAGAGAGAGAGAGAGTATAGGATTCTATTGATTGATTATGATTTCGTCAATTGAAGATCGCGGTGAAGTTCCAAAAGGAAGTGCAGAAATATTTTTCCGCAAAGTCAAGTTTTGGAAGGAAGACGGAGAAGAAGAGGCCCCCCCTGTCTTTGTAGGTATCTTATTTGCTGTATGATAATAATATCAGGCGTTATTTTTTTATTTTTTATTATTATTATTATTTGGAACATTTGCTGAGTCTTTCTTTTCGTTAGGTTAGTGAATAGATATTTAGAGTAATGTGCTGATTTCTTTCCCTTTTTTTTGTGATTCCTTTTTTTTTCTATGAATAGAATGTGGATGGTGTAAACTACTTTCATGTGAAAGTAGTTGGATTATTATTTGTTGCAACCACGAGAGCAAATGTGTCACCTTCTCTGGTCTTGGAACTTTTACAAAGGATTGCTCGTGTTATCAAAGATTATCTTGGGGTTCTCAATGAAGATTCTCTTCGGAAAAACTTTGTGCTCGTGTATGAGTTGCTTGATGAAGTCATTGTAAGCTTTCTATCATGCTGTCTTTTTTGTTTTATCAATAGCTCTTGACTTCATGTCCGGTGCTCTATTTGTTGGCGTGTGTGCTATTTATTTTTGCTGGTCCCTCGCTTGTTTGTTTGCTTTCTTCATCCTTTGCTATTCAATTTTATATTTTATTGTGCTTTGGTTTCAACATTTTGAACCTCTGACATAAGAGTTGAAGGCCCTTTATTTCTTTCCTGCTTTTCTCTTTGGTACAAAAGAAACTTAAAGAAAGAATAATGCTGTGCAAATAGGATGATCAGACATCCTAAACGATCAAAATTGTATAGAAGACGCTTTGTTACCAAATTTTTTTTATCAAATGACATTTGTATTGTCTAGCATATCCATTTGTTCCTTAAAGTTCAAAATGACTCATGAGTGGATTTGTATTTATTTCTTGCATCATGGGGCACACAACATCAGTTCATCTGAATTTTTGGCAGAATGTACATTGACCATTTGCTTTGCATGAAATATTAGACATGTCATGTCCATGCACAAGTTATGTTACTTAGCCGAAGCTAAACTATTGTTTGATTGTTTATTGATTGCTTTTCCAAAAAGTTTAACATGTGACTTGTTGCCTTCTTCTACCAGGATTTTGGTTATGTACAAACCACGTCCACTGAACTGTTGAAGTCCTATGTATTCAATGAGCCACTTGTGGTCGATGCTGCACGTTTGCAACCTCTGAGTCCTGCTGCTATTTTCATGGTATGGTATCATCTGTCTGATCATGCTCAAATTACTTGGATTGCTTAATATTTTGTTTGCATATGCCATGCAAATAACTTAAAGAATTTGGATGAATGCAGCAAGGGACAAAAAGGATGCCAGGTACAGCTGTCACAAAGTCTGTTGTTGCAAATGAGCCAGGGGGTAGGAAGAGGGAGGAAATCTTTGTGGATATAATTGAGAAAATCAGTGTGACATTCAGCTCTAGTGTAAGCATTTATGCATTCGTTATCTGTAGTTTGGATTATTTTATTGCTTCTGTGTATGTGGTGTAATGATTTGACAGCCAACTGCACGAGCAACAGATGTCTGTTAAGAATGGTTTCTCCTTCTCATGCCGCTGTTCTTGGCATGTTTTATTGTCCTCTTTTGGAATGAATGAAGTAAATGAATTGGTTTACTAGATGAGGATACATGAAGTCACTCTGAACTGTCTTCATGTTGTTTTAAATTTTTATGGTGCTTATTCCTCTAAAATCATTCATGATCTTTGCTTGATTAGCTGCTTTATTTGTTTCCTCAATGCACGATCTTTCTTTAATCTATGCAAATTTCTTTGTACAGGGATATATATTGACTTCTGAAATTGATGGCACCATTCAAATGAAGAGCTATCTTTCTGGAAATCCAGAAATCCGATTAGCCCTTAACGAGGACTTGAGCATAGGAAGAGGTGGTGAGAGATCAATTCATATACCCTCAGGAAATACTGGCTATTGGACCGCATAATACCTACATATGATTGCCTTAAACATTAACATTTCACAGCTGAGTTGCTCCTTTGTTGAATGTTTGCATGAACAAGTATGGTGCATTTATCTAGGTTTATATTCTTGATGCCATGTTTACTTTTAGTAATAAATTTCAGCTAATAATTCGATATGTTTGTGCTTTTATATTTTTTTTTGGTCCTTGCTGAATTAGTTTTTGAAGTTCGTAATGAGAGGATTTTTTTTTTCTATTTCTATTCAATCCTTTTTGCATGCTTGTGTGCCTTGTGATAGTCAGCCATGATTATCTACTAGGTGTCTTTCTGCTGTCTTTTAAATATGGTTTTAAAAAAAAAACTCTCTCACGCTTACAATATTGCTGCTTGCTGTTTCAGATTATAGAAGTTCATTTGGGTCAGGCTCAGTGATACTTGATGATTGTAATTTCCATGAGTCTGTACGTCTAGATAATTTTGATCTGGATAGAACTTTGACTCTGGTAAGTGAAACTAAAGCAACATGAGCTTGAAAGGTGTATGTAGATTGAAGAGGTTCAATATACATGTTTCCAGTTTCTTAATAAGCATTTTATCCTGCCAATACATATCAGGTACCGCCAGATGGTGAATTTCCTGTCATGAATTATCGGATGACTCAGGAATTTAAACCTCCTTTTCGCATTAATACTTTGATAGAAGAAGCAGGTGCACTTAAGGTGATTATTATCTTCCATACTGAACTCTACTTGACAATGAAAATAACTTGGCTTGAAAGAACCAATCATAGTGATATAACAACTTGTGCACTGGTCAAGAGACGTGTTTTCCATTTCTGTAGTTTCGGTTTTGACTCTACGTTACTTGAACCAAATTTTGACTAAATAAATGGAAAATTTTATTCAGGAGAAAGTCATTCACTATTGCTTCTAATGTACAGTTTATAACCATTCCACTTTTCTTTATGTTTGATGTTGATAGGCTGAAGTGATTCTTAAAGTATCTGCTGAATTTCCCTCAAGCATTACCGCAAACACAATCATTGTACAGATGCCACTGCCAAAATATACCACCAGGTATTCTTTCATGTAGAATACATTTTGTCTTTTGGAACAAATGAGTTATCCCAGGCTCTCAGCAAATTATGTCATGATTTTCATAAATTAAGCATGTTGCTTAAATGAGCCTATCAGCTGTGATCCCCCTTTCACTATTTCAACAAGCTTATGTGTCTGGATCCTGAAAATAGAAACTATTGACAAGTTTGATTGTCATGTCAAAATAATAATAATAATAAAAGATCACCGATAGAAATAGAATGGCAGTCCAGAATATCATGATTATTAGAAACTGTGATTGAAGATGTAAAAGGCATATTTGCTATGAATTTCATCTTAAGGGGGGGATAGAAGTCTCTTGTTTGTATTTTGATGCTTTAGTGCATTTTACTGAGAAAATAATCTAGTTTCTGAGGAATTATCAAGAGCATGGTAGGCTATAAAGTTGTCTTTGCAGCAGGTCAATAGACCTTATAAAATCAGGCATAGTGATTATGTAGTTAAGAGATGGGGTTTGAGAAAGTTGCTCTTCATAAGTGATTTTTCAAGTCACAAAGGTAGATCATACTGTTTATACATAATTTATAAATTATATCAATTTTTATAGCACAAACATTTTTATAATGAGTTTTCTATGACAGAGTTAATTTTGAGTTGGAACCTGGAGCACTTGGGCAAACAACAGATTTCAAGGAAGCAAATAGGAGGCTTGAATGGGGATTAAAGAAGGCAACATTTCTTAAATTTCTCTTTGATTTCATAACCTCTTTCCTTTCAAAGCAATGATCATGCACTAGCAAATAAAACAAGTCAATAATGTGTCGTAACAGATTGTTGGGGGATCAGAGCATACCTTACGTGCAAAGCTGACATTTTCACAGGAGTTGCATGGTATGAATTATAAATCATAATGGTCATGAAAATTTACAATGTTTTCATGTGTTGTTTCATGAAATATTTGCTGCTTTATACAGGGAATATCACAAAGGAAGCTGGACCAGTTAGCATGACATTCACAATTCCGATGTATAATGCTTCACGTCTTCAGGTAAGCCATTACTGGTTGCCATTACAACAATATTTTTTGTTTATCAAATTTATTACCCAAACAACTGCAACAAATTGGTGGAAGGTAAGATGACCCATAATACTTACTATAGTAGTGGTAGAAGAATTGCTCAGCATTGTTTTATGGGTTAGCCCAGGCTGCTTGTATAAAAAATATGAATATAATGATATTTGTATATGAAGTGGGTGAGAATATCACTAAGAGGGGTAGATGTGCTATATATCTTGATCCTGTTTCTCTCCCCTTCTATATTCTCATGTCAAGGTAAAAGGCTTGCACACCTGTGATGCGTCTCTTATCTTTTACTCATTTAAGAACAGTTTTACCATTTTAAGATTTTTAGTTTTTATTGTGTGCCAGTTTTTCCCTTTATTCCTTACAGCCAAGTCTACCATGTTACCTGGTGCAGGTGAAATACTTGCAGATAGCAAAGAAATCAAGTACATATAATCCATATCGATGGGTGAGATACGTTACACAGGCCAATTCCTATGTTGCCCGTATATGATGCTCTAATCTCCCCTTTGTTCCTTGCACATTTTGTTAATGTTATCATCTGTATTTTTGTGTAACTTTTTTTGCCCATTGATCCTTGTATTGTTGTAACTCTTTTAGATGATGATCTTTGCACTTGCGAGTTTTATTGACCATCTAGATCGATTCTCAACGGACGTAGTCCTGTGTTTAATTTGCCCTCCTGTAGATGAACTCCATTCAAGGACAAACACCCACCTGTCTGATGTTTGTGAAAAGTGATAGATGAAACAGTTAAAACTAACAGCATACATCCTTGCTTGCATCCTCCGCCATGGTTTTCTGACTGCCACTTCCCCAGGTGGATCGTCCCCCTGCTATAAACACTCGAAACAGGCCTCATGCAAACCGTTCTCACAATTATAATGAGCCTCTCATATCTAACCATTGATGCTATCAGCTCTCAGAGCTATCAATTCTGAATTGCCAAGTATGCTAATCACCATCACTCATCGGTTATATTTCCTGTATTCATCGTTGCTTTGTCACCATTTTAGTGGGAGCAATGTAATCGCCTCTCGCCCTTTTAGATGTGCCAAAGTCCCCTTGACTTCCCAAACCAGAATAGCACCCACCATCCCAACTTTTCCAAAACAAGAATTACCACCTGTTCCTGAGCTTGAATTCCCTCTCCCTCAGTTACCAGAGTTGCCAAAACCTGAATTGCCTCCTTTACCGAAGCCAGCCTGAGTTGCCATTTGATCCTCATGTGCCAGCTATTGCAAAACCCGAAAAGCCTAAAGACCCAAAACAGCACGATCTGCCATCTTTCCAGCATCCACCAGAGCCTGCATTGCCTATCATGGTCCATGGACACAACTCTGCCTTCCTTTCCCCCCCCCCCCTCAATCAGTCCTCAAGCAGTTGAGCTATTATGTCCGGCAATAGCTTTCAAAATTTATTCGTTCTGTGGTCTGTAGACGATACGTGTCATGTTTTATGGCCACTGTAGTAGTTATTCCGTTTAGAGATGCCACTTCGTACTTCCTGTGAACATTATACTACAAACCAAAACATATAGGGTGTCTACCACAATCGGAGCTAGGATATTTTCAAAGGATATTTTCAATACTAAATAATTTATAGGTATTTTTATAATTTAAAGTTGCGCTCAATATAAGAAGCTTGGTCACCTGCTTACTAGATATATTATTTAGCTTTTGTAATCGTTGATCAACGATAACTGTAAATATATTAACTCGATAGTAATGTTCAACTGTTACTTAATTTTTTTTGCTGGAAAAAAATAATAGAACAAGCCAGGCATGCGAGCTGGGTTGTTTCTTTTTAAAATACCCAGCATACATGGCTGGGCTCTTTTATTTTTTTTTTTAATTTTTTTTAATATTGCTATTTTATATTTGATTTTAAAAAAATTAATAAAACAAATCATTGAATTCAATTAAATTTATTATCCGTGGAGCAAATTTAACAAGTTATTTCTTAGCATTTATTTTTTTTTTTAATGTTTTTCTTGTCTCCCAATTTAAAAAAAAAATACAATTTCATTGATGATCTATTTTTTTTTATTTAACTCAAACAAAAAAAATGTAATTTCACTTTTTATTGTCAATAATCTATCTTTGTTATCTTGACCACACATGCCTATCACCGGTTTTTTACTTTTAAAAATACGTTGTTTCATACAAAAAAAAATCATGCGTTTTACTATTATATAATTAAATAAGAAATAATCTATAGGATAAAAAAATTATTGAATCCGATAACGTGCATGACTTTCATCATGAGTTTACTTGATTGACTCGAGTTTACTTTATTTTTTAAACAAATGTTTCTTTTTATCTTTATCGAATTTGTCTTTTAATATTGAGTTAATTCGAAAATAAATTTTTCAATTTATTTTTTTTAATATTATCCCCATGAGTTTTTTATAGTTCAATTCAAATTAATATAAGTTGATCAAATATTTTTTCATTTTAATATTTAATTAAAAAATCATTCAATTCATTATTAAAGTCTATTAACACCCGGACTTTTTTTTTTTGTGCTTGATATTTTTTGCGGGTGGCAATGGGCTAGTCGAAAACGATTTGTGATCTTGCCAAGTTGCTTTGGAGTTTGTATCTTGCATTGCATGTCAGCTACCTAGTGAAGCAATCTACAGGAACTTTACACGTGTACAACTTTTGTATGGTTGATTTATTATTTCTAAATTGCTCGTGTTGATTTGGGCTTAACTCGAAATTCTGACAATGACATTAATTGAAAGGAGTCATCTTCTTGAAGATCTGAATTATTGAATTCAATTGTCCACCAGCCATGGATATACTGCATGAAAAGATCTCAAGAATTGGTCCCGAGGGCTTCCCTTTCGCTATCGAGAAAAGGCAACAACTTGCCTCTTGAATCTGCTTTGTCCCTTTTTTAAGTTAGTAATGCTATTTTACAAAGTTATGATATAAACTCGGGCCTGTGGCGATGAATCTTTCCGTACAGTCGCTGTAATTTACAGTAATTTACCTTCAAGCTGCGCAGAGGAATGAGATGAAGTTCTTTATGAATAATTTTATTATCTATGACTAACACAATTGTGAAGAACTTATTTATATAATTTCTAGTTCGTAGTGTTTTTACTTTTAATGTCTTAGGTCAGTTACTTATTCGGAAGTGCATATTGCTATTCCCTCCCCTCTTTTTTTAGATACTGAAGTTATTTTTGTACTATAATCACGGAGCAATGAGTTAAACTGCATTATCTTGTAGTATATTTTTACAAGTCAATAATCTCTTAATTTTAAAGCACTGTGATTATAAGAAAACACGCATTGCTTTCGATACCAGCTTTTGCCTCTGCAAAACCTGCCTTAGCTTAAAAATTAGGGGGAAAAGCAAGAAAGAAAGGAAGAAAACACATGGACATCTCCTTATATCAGTATAATTAGGGTATTGCTATAGGTACTAAGTTTAAATAACTTTCATATGTGATTCTAAAATTAAATAAGAAAATATTTTCGATCCAGATTTCTAAATGATAATGTTTCAAACACATACCTATTTGGGCTTGGTACTTTAACAAGTTTAAGGATAATGGATTCGACGTTAGATTTATATTCGCTTAGACTCGGCATGTAGTCAAGTATAAGAGCGTTGGGTCTAACAGCTTGTCAAACCTATGCTCACTTAGGCTTGACTCGTAGCCATGTCTAAAAACCATCACTAAACAAACCAAGCATGGTATCAATGTCTTCTTAATACAAGATTCATGTTGCTATCTCATCTCTTTATGTGTCTCGTAAGAAGAGTGAAAAGTGCAAATCAATAAAAACTTGGTCATAAGGCCAATATATATACCAATTGCCAAAAGGATGAACACCAAATTAATTGGGTTTCCTAAGTATTAAAAAATCTTAAATATGAGAGTTTTGTCATAACCCTTCTCACGTTTTTAGCCGAAACCATCATATTCCCTACAAAAAGGTGTCGTTTTCATGAAAGAGTATGAATTATCCGATGACTGGTAAGAATGAAGGGATTCAATTGAAGACAAAAAAAAATAACAATGTTGACCTGATTCCAAAACATTTGTATCTGAAAGACCAAATCCATTATCACGTAATAATTAAATGGCAAGGCATTTCTTGTTCAGTGACTTTCAAGTTGCAACTAGTTAGCCTTCTCTTTACGGTGTGAAAGCCAACTCGAGGTGCTGCCATGTCTGTTATTATTATTTTTTATTATTAATATGGTGTTCGGGCTAGCTTGCATGTATCTCGATTAATTTCACAGGTCCTGAAGTTAACGACCATGTAAGCCTTTAGTGATCCTAAAATTTATACAACTCGAACTGATGATTTTTAAAAACCAAATATAAAACCTGACCAATTAAATTATATATTTTAGAGTTTATCTGCCATTCTTCTTGTTAGTGTTGCAATGCTTTTCAATGTCGCTTACTCAATTAATACATTTTACAACAATTGATCCAGAAGCTTTCTTAATGACAAGTAATAGCCTAGAATTTAGAGTTCTTTAATCGTGGTAGCAGCCAAGGAAATGTGATCCTTACAAAATAATTTTTGCTTTTGCCTTTTCTTTTAAAATGCATAAAATAGTGCTTCAAAGTGTAGTAATGATTGTTTTTTTTTTTAAATAATTATTTAGAAACATATCAAAATAATATATATTTTAATTTTAAATTTTTTTTAGCATCAGTATATCAAAACAATCGAAAAATATAAAATAAAAATAATTTTAAATAAAAAAAATTTGAATTTTAACTGGCCTCTGTTTAGGCCGCAATCCCAGATGGAGACTGAATTTTTTTTTTTTTCATGGCGTGAAACTTTTGGTTTTTGATTAATCGATTCTGCTTTAACCTTCAAAGTTTAACCAATGAATAAACCTTTGTTTTCAATATCTTGATATTTACAATAGAACATGTCTAACCGATGAATTTATAGATTGCATTGAAAGACAGAAACTCGAGAAGACTCTTAGGAAGCATAAACATATTTAACGAAACATTAAAGGGTGTGACTAAATCATTGTAATCATACTCACAAAATACTAAACCATTATAGCAACACTTATAATATATTATTTAATTAGAATAGTGTTTTGTTTTGTGTTTTTTTATCTAAATTTTACCCTTCAATATTGAGTTCGTTGGAAATTGAGCTCGTAATTTTTTTTTATTTGTTTTCTATGGTGTTATCTCAATCTCATAACTCAAATTACGAGTTTGACAAATTGACCCAACATGACTCTATTCATTTTTTTTCTAAAATTTTCAAGTGTGGTAATGATTCATTAATGTTCCAAAATCCTTTTCTTGTAAGGATACCTATCCACTCTAACTACACAACGAAATAAAGGTTTGTGATATTTAATGACAAATTAGTTAACTTATTTTAGAGAGTTTTCTAATTCTATAAGGAAGGTAAAAGAATTGCGACAAGGGTTTTCATACTTTGAGATGATTCTTTAAAGTTACAACTAATTATCCTAGACAAATAAAGAAACTAAAGGGGAGGCAACTTCACCAATCAATTTACTAGCTTATTTTGAAAGTTTAAAGGTGGCAACATAGATCTTAGTGTTTTTAGGATAAAAATTTCATTTATGACATTATTTAAACTATGAAATTTATCTATCTTAGGATATTTTTTTAATTAGGTGCAACAATTTTAGTTGATGTGTTATATTTGTTGTTTTTATTATTTTTTTCATGTTTGGGCTTGGTTAACATACTTTAGGTTTATTCTAGGTGGGTAACTATTAGCTCGCAAGTTTTGGGTCTATTAGGGTTAATAGTTGAACTATTATATAACATTTTGTATAATGAGATTGTCAACAGCCATGGATTCATGAAATTAACTTGTGTTTTGTGTGATGCAGTGCGTTTTCTTTGCTAGGACAAACAACAAATTCGACTTATCAAAGAACAATTGTCTTTATGGCATCATCTTATACTTTTCATTCATGATTTTTTTTTTCATTGGGTGGGGATTTCAAATTCCAATAGTGTTGGTGTTTAGATTCAAGGTAATATTTGTGTCACACTTTAAAACCTGATTTTTTTGTTTTTTGGGAGTTGTATCGTTTACGTGTGGTTTACATGACCATGTGATTACGGGGTTTTCATCACTTGGGTTGGTATATCTATAGATTTCGTGTTAGGTTTTTCTAGGTCAGAAAGGGATAGGGATTATATTTTTATAATTATGAATATGTTTTTTAAATTGATACATTTCATATCTTATCATAAAATCGATGATGCAACTAATATAACAGATTTATTCTTTAGAGAGATTTACCAAATAAGTATGGTGTTAATGCTACTTTTAATATATATGTATATTTTTATCTCTCTTTGTTTGATATAGGTGATGATTTGTGGATGAATCCTTTTAAGAAAAAAAGAGATGATACGATCAAGACCACACCAAAAGATCCACTGCAAGTTTCAATTGGGCAAATTAAAAGATCAAGGGCAAAGTATCTAAATATGCATTCAATGGACTTATTCAAAATATCTGAATCAAGATGGATTTCAAGAACGCAACATCAACAAGTGAACATTGGACCTTAGTTAAGATTAATTCACGCACGAGAGGGGTCTAATTCATATATTTCATGGGCTAATTAATTTTGGTGATTAGAGGATTGTTTTTTCTAATGCACTGTTTTACTCTAACAAGCATAATTTTTATCCAACCATTGGATCAAGCTAAAAGTTGACTAGAAGTTTTCATAGGTCTTGTTCTATATTGAGTTAAAATTTCATGGAAATCATATATCAAAAAGGCCTTATGATAAGGTCCAGAAGCTATTATGCGAGAATTGTATTAGTTTTCTGGTTGATCTAAGATTTTTTTTTATTTAAAGTACTTTTATTATTTTTCAACATTATTTATGATGTTTTTAATTATTTTAAATATAATTATTTATCTTGTATTTAGTTTTTTTAGAGATAGACTTTGATTTGAGTAATTATTGTTGTGTGTGAGAGATTTTGTTCATATTTCTTGGTTCCTCATAAAAATACTCTAACTTATTAAAGAATAAATCAAGTTTCGTGGTGTTTTCTATAATTCTTATTCTGTGTCTCAATTATAAACGTTAGGTGGGGGTTGTTACTTATATTCTTGGTGTCTTGGTACATATTATAATTATGTCAAACTCAATTTCAAATTTGATCTTAGTTTTCTTTAAGAAGAGTTGATTTAATTACAAGTTTCTAGATTTTTATTTCAGTCACATCAAGACATGTTTTAGCATGCTAGCATGGACCAAATTTTCTTGGAGGAAATAACAATATTTAAATAAATAGTCAAAATAGGTTTTCACAAATTTCAAGGAAAGAAGAGAAAAGAAAATGAAAAAAATAAAGAATAAAATCTTATAGATATATCAAAGTTTTAATGACAATACTTTAAATATCACTATTTTCAACCGTGACTTTTACTTTGACCGATGGTAGTTTGCCAATACTCTTTTTTAAAATGTGCTAATTTCTCAAAAAACAAAAAAAATTGAGGGAGAATTGATGAGGTACCAAAGTGCCCTCCTCGAACCTACTGTTTGCATGTTGACCTTTACTTGACGTCGCATCCAAGTCTAATATTATAGCTGTGGAAAAAGGGCGGATAACATCTAAGTAGTTCCCCTTTCATGCAGGATCTCACTTTGGGCTTCTGTTGCCCTAAGGTTCGTATCTTTTTTCTTCTTCCTTTGTTTTTTTTTAGAAAAACCTTTCAGTTACCTATTTCGGTAGAGCTTTGTTTTAAACCCAACAGAAAATAGTGTTCAATACTATTTTTATTCCAATCGGTCGCCCAAGGCACTTCCAGTACTGTACATTTTCCCTTTAATGCTAGACAAGCGCTAAAGAGAAGATTGAGAGACTTATTTTGAGGCATGTATTTTGGTGAATCCCTTTCTCTCCTAGAGCAATTTAATCAGGAGCCGACACGATAGAATCATTTGGGTGCCCTTCTGGTGTGATACAGAGAAAAAGGTTGCTCTTTCAAACGAGCAAGGCATATTTTTCTTCATGTGAGATCTTCGTTATAGCGGCAAGCAGAACGCGTCATCTAGTTTTCAAAGGCCGTAGCGTGATGGTAAAGGGTTTGAGATCTGCACAGCAGGTCTCGAGTTCGATTCAGCGTGTGCACATCTTGTAAGAGTCTGGGACAACCGGGATTTTACTCGCTTACCTGGGCCTACAAAGTGTGCTTTCCGGGAGGTGGAGTTTTCTCGAATTCAAAAAAAAAAAACGTCTCATCGACCTTGTAAGAAATTGTAGCCAATTAAGTGTTTTTCTCGTAGGATAAATTCTATGTAGAGATGATGGCTCCTTCGTGATCGAGATAGATGCAGATTTCAGAAATAGAATAATAAATCTATAATTAAAAACATTTAGATGTTAGAGTTTTAAGACAACTCAATGAATCAAAACAGATCGTTAATTAAGATATTAGATCAAAATAGATTATTTAAAGATCTTAGATCAAGAAAATCTAATAAACCAAGAGGAATAAAGATAAATATTGGAAGTCAAAAGGCTAAGAAAAGTGATAAGAGAATAATAAAATTTATAGAAAAAAATATGAAAAAAACTTGTGAAAATCACATGTAACGCCAAATACAATAATAGGATTATCTATTTATGAAGAAAAATAGACTCCATTTCTAAACATGCTTAAAATATAAACAAAATTATTTAGGATGTAAATCTCATTAGAATATTACTCTTAAGATAAATAATAATCATGTTGAAGATAATTAAGGAATTGTGCACGTGTCACATTTTTTAATGGATACCAAAACATCTTAAGAGGTGTTCAAAAATAGAGTAATACTCTAATTTTCTATAAAATTGGAGTCAAAAAAGAAGAAAAATAGAACTTTCTAATCAAATGCAATATTAATCCATTCAAAAAACTAGTTTTATAGTTTTTCAAATTTATATGGAGTTTGAAAAATATATTTGAAAGGTTCTCCATAGTTTTTCTTTATAAGCTTTTCATTATTTTTCAAATATATATAAAAAAAGACATGAACAATACAGTTATACACACACACACACACACAATTTTATCAATGTAGAAAATTTAAATTATTATTTTCTTACATTTTTACGTTTAGTTAATGTTATAAATGTGTTTTTTTTTATTATAAATATAATATGAGTATTTTATTTGTTTATAAATTTTTCACGATATTTTTTTATTTTGAATGAAATACAATTAATATTCTACTAGAAAAATAATATTATAAATTTTGATTTTGATTTTGTTTATGAAAAATAATTGTAATCTTAAAATATTTCCTTTTTTTATGAAAAAATCCATACGTTTTCATCCTCAACAAATGAACATGTTTATAATTTTTTATTGAAAAAATAAAACTAAAAAAAACTGAAAATAGAAAAGAAAAATATTTTTTTTGTGTGTGTGAACAATCTTTAATGTCTCAAAAAACATTACAGTTGATTGAAGTTTGGCTAGTCTTCATCTTGACTTGGTCCCTAATGTCTTTAAAGCATCCAATTTAGTCTTTGATGACAATTTTGACAGTTAGTCCCAATTACTCATAATTATTTTGTTGACAATTTTGACAATTAGTCCCAGTTACTCATAATTATTTTGTTGACAAATGTTTGTTTCACTGCAACATTCAACAGTTTTGTTGATGAAATTTTTTTGTCAGCGTAAAACACATATTCCGTCGGTAATTAATTTACCAACAAAATCACCAATGGAAAGTAAAGCATATTAATTAAAAAAAACTAAGAGGATAAAAGAAAAAAGAAGAAGAAGACGTACCCAAGCATGGAGAAGAAGAGAAGGAGATGAGGAGAGAAGGGAAGAGAAAGAAATAGATATTAATGTTTTTTACATATAGGAAAAAAGAAGAAGAAGAAGAAGAAGAAATGAGTCTATCTCTTGTGAAATAAGGGGATTCAGGCTTTTTATTGAGGTGCGTTAGCGACGGTTTTACCGACGGATAATTGAATGTTAATATTTTTTAATTATTCTGTCGGTAATTATATCTGTAATATTTAATTTAAATTTTTAATTTTATAAAAAGTTTTCAGAAACCGCCAACAATCACCGACAATTTTTCAATCTGTTGGTGATTCCGTCTGTAATATTTAAATGAAAATTTTAAATTAATTAAATTTTTTTAGAAAACTGTCAAATAACACCGAGGAATTTTCAATCCGTCGGTGATTTTGTCCGTAAAGAACAACAATCAATAGTGCAATTGGAAAGTGGACAGTTCTGGAGCTCTCTGGAAAATACCGACGGAATTTTTCGTCGGTGATTCCCTTTATAATTGACATGATGAACAGTGTTCATAGTTTACCAAAGATTTTACCGACGGAATAAATTCCGTTGGTAAAAATGACACGTCATCGTTTTTTTTTTTGCTTTGTTTTAATTTTTTTTCTCACTGTAATTCCCTCGGTATATACCGATGAAATATTTTTGTCGGTAAAATCCCTTGAAAATTTACCGACAGAAATATTCTCTCGGTATTTCTGTTTGTATTTATCGATTTTCTGGTAGTGTTTTAAGTATATATATATATAAAAAAATTGGAAGTAAGAAGAATTAATCACAACTTAAGATCTGTTATAATATATTAAAGTTTTTCTTGTATTCCAGGCAAAGAAATAAAAATCCCCTATGGACATGGTTTTGAAAAACAATTGTCATGTGGCATAATAGATGTTATACAATGGAGTTTGGACCTTTTATTGTATTGTGATTCATATTAAAGCACGACAGAAAATTTCGCAGTTGCCACGGTCGTTAGCGTCATTTCATTTTAATTTTTTTTTATCTATTATATATATTTTTATATATTATTCGCAATTTTTTAATTCAGGCTATGTTTTCATATATAGTAGTTTCTATATTAATTGAATACAAATATCATTATTAATAATTTTTTTTTAATTTCATATACAGTTATGATTATTTGGGTTGTAAAAAAATTGCATGCGACACGTGCTCATTACTTAATATATACCTAGTTACCTACCATGTTATGCTATGCTGTGACCTCAACCTCTATTAGTAACTGCTATTAAAAACCATGTCTGCACGTAGTGGTATAAATAAAAATAGGTTATTATCCGGGTCAAACTAACTTTTTTTAACACAAATAAATAAAAAATAAAAAATAAAAAATCAAGCACATTGATTCAAAAGGAACCTCGAAGACGACCTGTAATAACAATTTTTTTAATCCAAAATCATCATTATCAAATTTTCCTTGTTAAATAAAATATTTTAACACCGAACTTCATAATTTTAGTTGACAACTAAATATTTTCTTTCTTTAACCTTTTTTTTGACGAGTCTATATTTCTTTCTTATTTAGGGATTGAAAATTTTCAAAAAAATAATTTAGGATCAAAATGCAATCTAAAATTTATAGTTGTAAACGGCCGTGTTTTAGCTTATGTTATAAATGTCAAAAAAAAAAAAAGCCAAAGACGGAGAGCATAATTAAAACAAAAAAAGCAACTTCAAAATAATGTAACAACGTTCCACGGTGAGTACTCAATTTTATCATATAACAAGAGTACAAGAGAGATAGACTGAGAAATTAAATAGTCTTTAATTGCAGGTAGAAAAAGGACGAGGGGCCACCAAGATATTTACTTACCCTTAGACATTTTGATTGGTTCAAACCGGGAAGGTGGTAGCAATTTGTGTCTGACTTTGTCTTTTATGAGGGCAAACACAAGCGAAAATGTGCTCACCAAGCAAAAATGATAACCTTGAATTCTCTTCCAATGAAGCTTCAAAAAAGTCATCCTTGAAATTAACCCTCGTTGTCTAGGTAAGTTGGCCGAGGAGTTTGAGCTTTAATGGAGTGAGCACATCTGCCCCGCCCAGGGCCAACTTGCGAGAGATCACATGCCCTCTCAATTACCTATCCTAGAGAGAGAGAGAGAGAGAGATTCGTAAGCCCATGATGAGAGAGAGAGCGGGAGAGAGATCAGTTATGAACAGTAACACCAGATACATAAAGTCGATGCCCCCATGGCCAGAAAGGTAGAACATCAAGGTGTCATTATCAACCCCAAGGTCGGGAGGCTCCAAAAGTCCGCTCCGTTAGCAAGCTCGAAGCTAAGCAAAGCTTCGAGTTCAAAGAAAAAACCCAAACCAAACATTTCATGGCGTTGCGTGTTGTCTAACCTTCGTATGTAGGGTTTAACTAATGAGCTAAACAATAAAAAACAACATCACTACCCTAAACACCTGCGAGCACTGTAGTGTAGTTATAAAACCCATTTACAGTTTGAATGAATTAATCCTGATTAATCTAATTAATAAGAAAGATATTATTTCAATTTTTCTTATATAAAAAATAAAATGGCATTAATATTGATTTTTTTTGAAAAATTAATAAGTTCTTAATATTTGTCATTAGTTTGGTATGAAAATATAAAAACAAAAAGGTATTTTAATATATTTTTATTAAGAGTATTTTCTAAAAATAAAAACTATCACAACATGGAACGGACACTTACGTAACTCATGCGTGTATTTGTTAATGGACCCTACTTTTACCTCCCAACCAGCGGCGCCATTGGTCTTCACTTGGTTTCCAAGCACCACCCACTTCTCTCTCTCTCCCCCTCCCTCCCTCCAGTATTAATCACGGTATAAACAAATCAAAGCAACAAGCAATTCACTTCTTGCTCTTTCTCCATCGCTCCACTCTGTTGCTTCTCCCTTGTCTTCTGTCCCAGCTTGTTTCCATCTGCTCTTATATTTTATTCTGATCGCCAAAGTAATCATCCAAATCCAATCCCCGCCAATCACAAGCCATACTAGTCCAAAAAAAAAACCAAATTAGAAGTGATAAACAAACATGAAAGGTGAATATGTAGAACATCATCAGTCGAAGCATGAAAATACTCCAAACATGTTCTCCAAACTCCACCCTCGTCATCATCAGCACCTTCCCTTCTCTCAACAATATCAATTTTCTCGCGAGTCAGAGGAGGAAGATACTCGTAGTACTGGAGCAGCCGCCACACCCAATCTCACACCCACCACACAAAAACAGAAGCTCAACGAGCCAAACAGCAGTGGTGGCACTGATGGTGCCACTATTGAAGTGGTTCGTCGACCCAGAGGCAGACCACCTGGTTCTAAGAACAAACCCAAACCACCCGTTATTATTACCCGGGAACCTGAACCCTCCATGAGTCCTTACATTCTAGAAGTCCCAGGTGGGAACGACGTCGTTGAGGCTCTATCCCGTTTTTGTCGCCGAAAAAACATGGGAATCTGCGTCCTAACGGGATCCGGCACGGTAGCTAACGTCACTCTGCGTCAGCCATCGGCAACACCAGGAGCTACCATTACGTTTCATGGAAGATTCGATATTTTGTCAATTTCGGCGACGTTTTTGCCTCAAACGGCATCCTATCCGGTGCCTAATAGTTTCACCATTTCGCTTGCGGGTCCGCAAGGGCAGATCGTTGGAGGGATTGTAGCGGGAAGTTTGGTGGCGGCTGGTACTGTTTTTGTTGTAGCGGCGTCGTTTAATAATCCGAGTTATCACCGGTTACCGCTTGAGGAAGAAGGGAGGACTTCTGGGTCTGGCGGTGGCGGGGAAGGGCAGTCACCGGCTGTGTCTGGTGCAGGTGGTGGAGAAAGTGGACACGCGGCGAGTGGTGGAGGAGGAGGAGAGTCTTGCGGGATCGCTATGTATAGTTGTCATATGCCTAATGATGTCATTTGGGCGCCCGCTGCGAGGCCACCACCACCACCGCCCTATTAAGTTGAATTATCGTAGAGAAGACCAACCAATCAAAATTTTATTTCAGCTTTTAGGAAGTTTGCTTTTGAAGATTCACTTTTTGTTCTCTTTTAATTTTCGAGTTTTTCTTTATCTATGTTTAATCATGTTGTTAATTAGAAATTTTAGTTTCATGGAGATGAAAGAGGAGCGCGGTGCTCTCAGTTTTCTTAGCTTTTTTCTTTCTTTTCTATACTAGATTTAGATTTTAATTCAATTAATTTGTTAGTATTTTATTTGTTTTTCTTAGATGACTGGAAAGTGCATAGAAAACACTTGACTGGGGTGGTGGAGTTTTTTTAATGTAGGATGCGACTGTAAAAGCGTCATACATGTCAAAATCAGTAATTTCCGTCTGTAATCTTGTTGGATTTTTAAGTGGTAGGATTTAAATTGAAGGGGGTGATGGCATGTAGCCATTTATCTCTGCGATCTACTGCAGTGGATATGGGCGAGCTGATTGATTTCTGCTCTGAAGAAACTGCACCACTGGGTAAAAGATAAGGGCTCTGCTCTTGGATTCTTGATGGGTATCTTTGCTTTGCTATGCTTAGCTTAGCTTCTTGATTGGGATAAAGCGTATGCCAGTAGAGAACGTGGCTGGTGTTATGTTTTGCCAGTTTTCTTTTCAGTGCAGTCACACATACACAAGACACAGATATAGAGAGAGGGTGGTGAGAGAAGGGACATATGCTTTTATTCAATACCTTCTTGAAAGCTCTCTTCCATGACCCACTTTAATTTCTTTCTTTTCCATTCATCCTCTGAAGTCTGATCCATCTGTACTTTGTTTTGTCTCTTTCCTTTCGCTGGCTTTCTTTGACGGGAAAAAGGAACAAACACGTAATGAAAGCAAAGATAAGGGTTGCCCCTCTCTCTCCCGGGTCTATCCAATCTTTCTCCCATTTTGATGCCCTATATATTTGATCCTTTAGTTGTTTCTCACCATAAAAGACAATTGTGCTTCAACTTTTAGCCCAGAATGGTTGTATTTTAATTGAATAGCGATAAACATTGAGGATAGCATCATTATTACCAGTCGTTTGCAAGAGTAGTAAGTCATGGCCGTGTTATATGGAGAGAGAGAAGGGGGGTATCTAGCTTGGAACTTCACTTTTTTCACGAGGAAGGCGATCATCATCACAGTTCAGTTCGTTGTTGTATTGGGATTTTAACTCAAAACATGTCATTTATCGTGATTAAATTCAATTCTATGACCATTTGTGCTCTGATAAATCAATTGGGATTAAAATCACGTTAGAAAGGAGATGTTTTAGCCTGGGATCTGCAAATCAATATGCTGGTAGTAAAATCATTACATGTCAGCGACTGTCTTGACTCATGCGATCAACCTTTTGTGGCTGGTATTGAGAAATAATTGGAGGTCCTGAAACAATTTGGGTTAATAGGTTTTTTCTGGGAAGAGATTGCTCCCTGAGTTGGAAAACACCTCGATGGATTCTTTCGGAATCAATGCCTTCAGCACAATGACTTGTACCCGTTGGATTTGCATGCTCGAAATGCAAATGTCAGTGGTTTCTAAGTTCTTCTCCTATTGTCAGTTTTGCTATGATATAATTTTGTCACTTGAATGATTTTCTTTTGTTGCACCCTTGAGCTTATAAACAAAGGAAAATCTTAACCATTTAAGAAATTCTAAATGGAAAAAAAATCCCAAATTGATACGTTAGCGTTCGTTTTTACTGTAGTTTTTTGTTTGTTTTTTTTTAAAAAACAAAAACAAATTTAGTTGTTATTTTTCTTAAAACAGTTTTTTTAAAAAATAAGAAAGAATAGTTTTTTATTTCTTGTTTTTTTATTTTTTATGTGTAGGATATTAAGCTATCAATAGTATCACATCACATTAACCTCTCTATCAATATTAATATAATTGTAATATCATAATAATGACTATTGTTTTCATCATAATACTATTATTATTATCACTATAATGACCATTATAAATATAATTTTCATCATCACTTCTTAATTACCCTTTTATTTTAATCTTATCACCGTAATTATTAACTTAACCACTAATCATCCTCTTATTTTAATCTTTTTACTATCATCATTAACATCACCACCACAACTATTAAAATTTATGTCATTAATGTTAAATTATGATCACCTCTATCATATTATAATCACTTACTATAATTATTATTGTTTATTAATAAAAAAAATTAATTTGATAATAGCATCGTATCAATCATTATCATCACAATTATTAAATCGTTGTTAATTATACCATTTTACTATGTCATATTATTAGTTTTATATTTTAATTAATTTTATTTATTTATTTTTCTTGAATTAAAAAAAATCTGCATGGCCTTCTTAAAAGTAAACAATTTAAAAAAAAACTAAACAATAGATAGTTTTTGGTTTTATAAACACAGGAAATGGTATCAAACGCTTCTGAATTACACTACGTTGCGGGGGCTGGGGCTGGGGGTTTCTCCACTTGTTATTTAACATTACACTCTACAGAAATGACGTTCACATATAAATTTATGTGGAAGAATAGCCTAATTTGAAATTTAAATTTCAATAACCAGGACAGGAGAGTGCTTAACTATTAAGTTAGTTTCCTCGATTCTCAAATGCAAATCATAGCTTTAACAAAAACTCTAGCAAGGTCTAGTGAAACTACAAATGTTAGGCTCCGTTTGTTTGCAGAAAAGTTGTTTTATTTTGAAAAATGAATTCCGGAAAAAGTGAATTCCTGGAAAGTAAATTCCGAAAAAACACTTTCCAGTATTTGGTAGTGTTATGGAAAATGAACTGGAAAATATTTTCCAGTATTTGGTTATGTGATGGAAAATGAACTGAAAAATAATTTATTAATGAATTAATTTTTTTTCAAGCTTATCTAATATATATAAAATATGTAATATAAATATTTAATCACTTACAATAAAAAAATGAAATCTAAAAGTATAATGATGAATTTTTTTTATTATAATATATATTCGTACATAACTTATTTTATAAAATATAACTATATATGTCATATCATATTATATAGAAATAAGCTTGTGAAATATTTTTTAAGTAAAATCTATTACTATATTTTTTTTAATTTTAAAAGCTTAAAATAAGTTTTTTTTTTCATATGAAGAAAGCCAAATTAATTTATGGTAAGAGTTATATATTTGAGTTTTTTTTTTGGTATGAAGTTTTTTTAAAAAAATAAATAGATTCAAAAAATATTTTAATAAGTTTTTTGAATAAATACTTTTTTTTTACTAGTAAAAACAATTATCCCTTTAACATCCCTTTAATATATATCAAATAAATATGTTTTCGATCAGTAGAGCTTTTACTGAATCCATCCCCACTTCAAACTACAACTACTGCTAAATCACCAGCTATTGCTACTCAACACCCATTTGAGGAAGTGGGTTGTCTTGTCTTCAGATCTCAAGTTGAGGAGTTGCTTATTTATAATGCTGGATCCATGTGAGAGAGTGAGTAACTCCTAGCTAGCTTGTTTATGGAGTTCATCTTTAGATATCAATCTTGACCCTAATGCTCTCTCCCGTTTTTCTTTTTGTTTTCCAGCAGGGATCAGAGTCTGAAGAAATGAGTAGCAAATCACTAGAAACCGAGAGCCCACTGAAGAAGACTTGTGCTGATTGTGGCACTTCAAAGACTCCACTTTGGAGAGGTGGTCCAGCTGGCCCTAAGGTGATTTAATTCAATCATAGATCAGATCAGTTTTGTTTTGTTAATGTTTTCGACATATGCTTTGATTTGATATTAATTGCTCTTTTTATCTTGCAGTCACTGTGTAATGCTTGTGGGATTAGGAGCAGGAAGAAGAAGAGGGATAT